>Ga0206125_10000925_pt1 | contig 36691 bp, 26 predicted proteins | sample Helgoland_Spring_4_FD_148598 | JGI IMG/M metagenome (GOLD analysis project Ga0206125, IMG submission 148598) | Pelagic subsurface seawater microbial communities from Kabeltonne, Helgoland, North Sea - Helgoland_Spring_Bloom_20160331_1 | ecosystem: Environmental > Aquatic > Marine > Epipelagic ... | reverse complement strand
TCACCATCAGTATGGGTGGCCACCACTTCTGTAATGGTGCAGTAATCTGTAATCGGCTCATCCACGGGAGGATCCGCAAACTCATCGAAGTTGCAGGCCTCAGGATCGCCGCAACCGCTGCCCTCTAAGTTGTCGCAAATGCCGTTCTGATCGGCATCGGCAGGGCAATCGCCACCGCATACGCCCAAGACGTCGAGCTGGTTGCCATCGCAATCGCAATCGCCAGCAGGTTGCTCATCACATCCGCAATCGTAAATCGCGCCAGGACCATTGCAAATGCCGCATGCATCCAAAGTGCCGATGCAGTCATCCACATTGTCGCACACGCCATCGCTGTCGGCATCGGCTGTGCAACTTCCGCCGCACACGCCCAAGGCATCCAATACGTTTCCATCGCAATCACATGCGCCATCAGGGAGGTCATCGCATCCGCAATCCCCGGTTGCGCCAGGCCCATTGCAAACGCCACATTCATCCAAAGTGCCCACACAGTCGTCCACGTTGTCGCACACGCCATCGCTGTCGGCATCGGCCGCACAATCACCGCCGCACACGCCCAAGGCGTCGGGCTGGTTTCCATCGCAGTCACAGTCACCGGCAGGCTGCTCGTCGCAACCGCAATCGTAGACCGCGCCGGGACCATCGCACACCCCACATGCATCTACGACAGCGCAGCTGCCGTCATCGTTCGTGGCATTGGGATTGTAGTTGCAAGCCGTTTCATCGGTGCATCCGTCGTTCTCATCGGTATCGCACACCCCGTTTCCGTTGAGGTCCGATTCGCAGTCTCCTCCACAATCTCCGATGGCATCCAATTGATTGCCGTTGCAGTCGCAATCTCCTGCCGGGATTTCAGAACACCCGCAGTCCAACACTGCGCCAGGTCCGTTGCACACACCGCAAGCATCGAGCGTTCCAATGCAATCGTCTACTTCATCGCAAATTTGATCTGCATCTTGATCGTTTAAGCAGTTGCCAGAGCAATCTTCATTGGGCTCTGCATAGGTGCAATCTTCAGGAGTCGCCTCGCAAGCGTCCGCAATGGACAACGTGGCCGTGACGGCGTCGCCTCCATTGGGGAAGTATTGGACATTCAGCACTCCTCCCAACTCTCCGCTGGTGGTCAGCTGGGCCAGCAACACCCTGTTGTTTTCATCGGGCAAGCCGTTGGCGTCTCCGTTGAAAATGTACCAGATCCCGCCAACAATGTCATTGATGATGATGTCCGTTCCCGCTGCGCCTCCACCGGGGTCGAATGCCGAAATCCAGTCCTGGTTGGGCGAGGGCACCAAACTCGGATTGGACTCCCCTGCAGAAGCGTTGGCAGTTTCAGACAGACCGATGGTTACATAGCTGTCGTAGATCAGGTTTGGGAACCCCTCAAAAAGCAAGGGATTCTGAGATTGAGACGAAGCCGACCCCAACTGGTTCTGATAAAAGGTGGTGGTGGTGGTCAATGTCAATGGCGTCCCGAGGTTGCCATACACTGAGGTCACAAAATCCGTGGGCATTTCTGCCTGGAAAAACACCCGATAGGTGGTCATTCCAGCCAGATCACCTTCTGTGTGCTCTACAACGGTCTCCACAATCAGACAGGGTGCATTTAAAACCCCACCTTCAAAGGCAGGGTTGTAGTTGCACGCTTCCGAATCGGAACAATTCTGAGCTTGGATGTTACCTGCCGAACAACAGGCCGCAATTACCGCGCAGAACGAAAGAATTAAATGCTTCATCATCAAGGGATAAGGTGACTTCAATATAAGACACCTTCTTGGCATACTCAGAGCGGCCGCAAAGTGTTGCAACTCTCGGAAACTTCTTACCCAGAGCCCCTTAAATCATGGGGCCAACAGTGTCCTAAACTCTGCTTCACTGAGCACTGTAACGTTGAGCCTTTCGGCCTTTTCCCTCTTGGCGGGGCCCATTTTCTCCCCTGCGAGCAAAAAGTCGGTTTTCCCAGACACTCCACCGAGCAAACGCCCCCCATGTTGTTCTACAAGGCGCTTCAATTCATCTCGAGGCACAGTAAACACGCCGCTGACAACAAAGCTCTTGTTGGCCAACACCTGGCTTACGGCCTCTTGTTCCACCTCGGCGACGGAAAACTGCAAACCACTGGCCCTCAATGACTCTACACGCTTCGAATTGTCCTCTGAACCCAACCAATCCACCACAGCCTCAGCAATGACGGGGCCCACGACATCCAACTCTAACAGCGCCTCTGCTGTGGCCTCCTTCAGGGCCTCTAACGCCCCGAAATGGCGGGCCAACTTCTTGGCTACGGTTTCCCCAACATGTCGAATTCCCAACCCGAACAGCACCCTTTCAAAGGGGACCTGTTTCGATGCCTCGATGCCACTCAGCAAATTTCCAGCGCGTTTTTCGCCCATTCTGTCCAAGGTGAGCAACGCTGACTCCTGCAATTGATAAAGGTCCGCCACGTCTCGGATGAGCCCGGCAGACCAGAGCTGTTCCACTCCTTCCGAACCCAACCCATCGATGTTCATGGCCCGACGTGATGCAAAATGTTGGATCCTGCCTTTGATCTGCTCCGGGCAACCCGAGGCATTTGGGCAGTAGTGCCGCGCTTCTTCCTCTGCACGCACCAACGGAGTATGGCAATCCGGACATTGGGTGGCATAGACAAGGGGAACCGAATCAGGTGGGCGTTCTTCGAGCACCACACCGACCACTTTGGGAATGATCTCTCCTCCTTTTTCTACGCGCACCATATCGCCTTCGCGGATGTCGAGCAAGGCAATTTGATCGGCGTTGTGCAAGGAGGCTTTTTGGACGGTTGTTCCTGCAATGGGGACCGGTTCTAAGTGGGCCACTGGCGTCACCGCTCCTGTGCGTCCAATTTGGTAGGCAATGTGGTTCAACCTCGTCAGCCCCTGTTCGGTTTCGAACTTGAATGCCAAGGCCCAACGCGGCGCTTTAGCCGTTGACCCTAGGGTCTTGCGTTGGTCGTGGCGGTCCACCTTCAACACCACCCCGTCGATCGCAAAGGGCAATGCATGGCGCTCTGCGTCCCAATGCGCCAAAAACGCCATCACTTCTTCTACATCTTTTGCCACTTCAAAGGCGCGGCCCAAAACCAAAGGCGTTTTAAACCCCCAACCTTGGGCTGCCCGAACGCCATCGCTGTGGCCCTGAACCCCCCATTTTTCTTCAGTTTGGAGTTGTACGTCGTAGAGAAAGCAGTCCAACCCGCGCTTGGCCACTTCTCCGCTGTCTTGAAGCTTGAGGGTGCCTGCAGCCGTATTGCGTGGATTGGCAAACAACTTCTCCCCCTTTTCCTTCTTCTTGGCGTTCAACGCATCAAATGCGGCGAATGGAAGAATGATCTCTCCCCTCACCTCCAGTTGCTCCGGAGCATCGGCTGGAAGAGAAAGTGGAATAGTGCGGATGGTGCGGACGTTTTTGGTGATGTCTTCACCTACCGTGCCGTCTCCCCTGGTCAAGGCGCGCGCCAATTTGCGGCCTTCATATTGCAACGCAATGGCCACACCATCGTATTTCAATTCGCAGGTAAAACTGGTAGCACCTGCGGATTCGCGGTGAATGCGGTCTGCCCATTCTTGGACTTCTTCGCTGCTGTAACTGTTGGCCAGTGACAGCATGGGGCTGCTGTGGGGAACCTTCTCGAACTGCTCGGTAAAGCCTCCACCGACGCGTTGGGTAGGGCTGTTTGGGTCGAACAGATCCGGACGGGCCGATTCAAGCAGCACCAATTCTGACAACAAAGCATCGAACTCTCGGTCACCAATGGTCGGCGCCGCGAGCACATAGTAACGGTAGTTGTGGTCGTGGAGGGTGCGGCGCAGCTCCTCGATGCGTGGCTCTTCCTGCATGGTTTTCCTGTTCAATGCCGCTTGAGACGAACTGCCCTTTCGGCACCTTGAAGGTCGCTGAGGACCTCGGTTTTAGCCTCCTCGAGTTGCCAACAATTGGCCACCTCGCGGGTGAATTTCGAGTGACATTCGGCCACGAGGCATCCTAAAGGAGACAGGTGGGTCTTAGCACCCTGCAACAATGCATGGTAGAACCGCAAGGGGTCGTGGTCGGGAACGAACAGCGCCATCGCAGGTTCATGTTGGGTCACAAGATCCTCCATTTCCCTTGACTCGGAGTCTGGGATGTAGGGCGGGTTGCTGATGATTCCATCAAATGCAGCCGGCCACGGGGCCCACGTTCCATCCAATGCATCCCCTTTGACCCAGTGCACCTCGAGCCCCAAGGCTTCTGAATTTTGACGGGCCAGGTCCAAAGCCGCTTGCGAAAGGTCTCCACCCCACACCTCCCAATGAGGTCGGGCCGCTTTGATCGCCAATGCCATGCATCCAGTGCCTGTGCCCACATCTAGCACCCGGATGGTCCCTCCCGCGGCATTCGGGATGACCCCCTGCATGCCTTCAAGCAGCCACTCCACCACCTCTTCCGTCTCAGGACGTGGAACCAATGCTGCGGGACTGCATGCGATCCGAAGGCCCCTGAAATCGGTCCAACCCACCACGTGCTGTACCGGTTCTCCGGCGATGACCCGGTCCATCCAACCGGCCATGCGGTCCAGCTCACCTTCGTCATACCGGCGCTCAATAACGTCCAACATGGTTCGGCTTCGTTCATCGATGCCGGCCACCAGTCTATCGGCCAAGGCGTGGCATTCCCTTTCCGAAGTGCGCAGGTCAGACAACCCCTTGTGCAAAGCATTGCTCAACCAACGCCGCACTGCGCGGTCCCTGTTGTCCTCTGGAAAATCCGACCAGCGTCGCATGGGTGTGGCTCAGGCGATGTATCGCGCTATCAGCTCTGCAGTAGCGGGGTTGGTGGCCAATGGAATGTTGTAGACATCGCACAGCCGGAGCAACATGTTGATGTCCGGTTCGTGTGGGTGCTTGCCCATGGGATCTCTGAAAAAAATGACGCCCGCCACCTTTCCTTCCGTAATCCGGGAAGCGATCTGGGCATCTCCACCCTTTGGACCTGAAGCCACCGTCTCCACGTCAATTCCTTTCTCTTTCAGCCTGCTGCCCGTGGTTTGCGTGGCCAAGGTGGGCACTTTGGAAAAGAACTGACGGTATTTCAAGACAAACTCAACGAGGTCATCCTTTTTGCCGTCGTGGGCAATCAGCGCGATGTATTTCATGCGTCTTTCTTGACAAACACCTCATAGCTCCAAGGCTCCCAGACGTCTTTGCTAAATGAGCTTCGGGCAAAGGTGAACCGGTAGCCTTCGATGCCTTCCGGCTTGAAACGCACAGGTTTGTCGCTGAGGTTGATGGCCACTTTGATGCTCGTCCCCTCTGATGCCCGCTCGAAGTACAGCATGTCCCCTTCGTCGACGAGCTGCACAGGGCGCACACCAAATTCACCATTGCTCAATGGGGCGTGACGGTGGTGCAAATCATGCAACATGCGGTAGAAGGACATCGCTTTGAAATCGCCCCAGGGAATGGTGTCCTTTTCAAAAAAGCGCAGACGCTTGTTCATTTCGCTTTCTTGACCACCGTAGAGCAAAGGCGTCCCAAACAATGTGCCGCACAACACCGCCATGGCCCGACCAGCCTCTCCGTAGCGCTCTTCTACCGTTCCATTCCAAGAGTTTTCGTCATGGTTGGTGATGAAGTTGAGGCGGTAGGCCGACTCAGGGAAGCGTTCAAACTCCCTTTTGAGGTAAGCCCGAATGCTGTCGGCATTCATGTTCCCTTGGGCCACCTCATTGGTGATGTGGTGAAACTCCCAAGCATAACTGGCATCAAATGCCCGCTCATGGTGTTCTGGCTCCTCTGCCTCTGCCAACATGAAAACCTCCGGCTCTTCTTTTTCCAAGGTCCTTCTCACCCTGTTCCAGAATGGCGTGGGCACCTTGCCTGCCACATCACAACGGAAACCATCGACATCGTGGTCACGCACCCAAAACAGCATGGCTTCCTCCATGGCCCCATAGAGTCCATTCTCTTCTCCACGGTCCCAATCGAGCTGTGCGACATCCACCCAGTCTGTGCCCGTAGGCGGCTGGATTTTCCCTTCTCCATCAAGGAGGTAATACCCCTGACCCTCCGCACTTTCTGTCCACACTGCATCGAATGCTGTATGGTTCGCGACCCAGTCGATGATCACCTTCATCCCATAGTCGTGCGCTGTGGCGACAAAGGCATCAAAGTCCGCCCAAGTGCCATAGCTCGGATTGAGTGCTGTGTAATCCCGAACGCTGTAAGGACTGCCCAACGAGGTGCTGCCGGGTTGGACCAAAAAGTTGTTGCTGTTCTCTCCGCCTTTGCGGTTGACCTCTCCAATCGGGTGCACCGGCATCAGCCAAATCACATCCACCCCAATTTGCTTGATGCGCGCCAAATCCAACATCGCACTTTTCAGGTCACCCTGTGGCGTATGCTGTCGCACATTCATCTCATAAATGACCGCGTTACGCGACCACTCAGGGTGGATCAGGGCATCGGAAGTATCGGTGCCATTGACGGCTTGTGCGTCAGAAGAGGCGCGGTCAGCCGGAGCATCGGAACAGGCCACCAACAGCAGTGTGGCCAAGCAAAAAAATGTGGGGCGAAACATGTGGCGAAGATATCTTCAGAAAAGGGAGGCCTGTGGACCGTCATCCCCATCTTCCGGGTTTTTTGTTGCAGCATCCTCTGGGGCTGTTGGCGCAGCTGTCGAGGATGGTGCTGATTCCGCTTTAGGCTGGGGCGCATGCGGCACCTCTGCAGGTTTCGCATCGTTCCTTTCCGGCACTGTAGGCGGGGCCAGTTCTTCGACATCCTCCCCTACAGCAGGCAATTCAGCGTTGGGATCAGGGGTGTCTTCCATGGTCACTTTGGCGCGTGGATCCACCGACAAACGCTTGCCTCTGGCCTTGACCCCTTTGACCGAGATGAATTCATTCAAGCTGAACCTTTGCTCCCCCAAATCTTTGGCTGTGCACTTGATGACAGGGGCGCCATGGTCGGTAAAGAGCAGCATACTTGAACCCTCGGACTCACCGATGAACTCCATGGTCTTGCTCGAATTCTCTGCATGAAACCGTTTGACATAAACGGCCTTTTTTTCGCCGTCCCGGTGAACCACCGTCAATGGACGGTCTGAGTGCCACTTGTCGAGGAAAATCATGTCATCCGGAAAATGGGTGCTCAACTCCGGCTTCACCAATTCATAGGCACCTGAAGCCACGACCACCAGCAAGCGGTCATCGGGTCCAAATGCCCCCACCAACCGGCCTCTGCCCTCGCTGTTGAGGCGTTTGACGGCCTCATCGAACCACACCTTTCGAGCGCCCAAGGTGCTGGTGCCCGCACTTTTCAGATCGACCCTGCCCGTGACGGCATATTTGGTCGCGGTATTTCCTGCTGCACCTCGGCCTTTGATGGCAATCTCGGCAAAGTCAACATCCACCTTTAAGGACTTGAGACGGGGCATGCGGCTCAGGTGAATCGTTACCTGTTCTGCCTCCCCATTGAGGTTGGCACTGAACCACAACACCTGGCTTCCCGGTGTTCCTTTGGTCAAATGGTACACCTTGTCGCGGGTCATGGAAGTCACATGAAAACGCTTGACAAAAGTGCGTCCGCCGCCGGTTTTCTTCCCATCGCGGTACATCAGATTGTAGGTGGTGCGCTCATCGCCCCGCTTCCATATCCCAACGTGCAAAATGTCCTTTCCAAAAAACGCTTTGGGGCTGACTTTGGAAACCTGCATTGTGCCATCCTTTCGAAACACAATAATGTCGGCAATGTCTGAGCAATCACAGATGTAATCACCTTCTCCACGCGGCATTCCAATGCCCACAAAGCCTTCCTTTTTATCGGCGTAGAGTTTGTGATTGGCCACCGCCACTTTGGCGCTGTCAATGTTGCCAAACGCGCGCAAGGTGGTCCTCCGCTCGCGGCCTTTGCCGTATTTCTTTTTGAGCTGACGGTACCACTCTATGGTGTAATCCGTGAGGTGCTCCAGATGGTTCTTGACCTCATCGATCTCTACTTCCAGATTGGCAATCCGTTGGTCCGCTTTGTCGGAGTCGAATTTCGAGATGCGCTTGATGCGGATTTCGGTCAATCGGGTGACATCCTCGTCGGTAACGGGGCGGATCAAATGCTTGATGTGCGGCGCGAGACCTTCATGAATGGCCTTCAAAATGGCATCCCAGGTTTCGCACTCTTCGATGTCCCGGTAGATGCGCTTTTCGATGAAGATTTTCTCCAGAGAAGCGAAGTGCCAAGACTCTTGCAATTCGCCGAGGCGGATTTCCAGCTCTCTGCCCAGCAGCATCCGGGTGCGGTCTGCACTTCGCTTGAGGATTTCCTTGACCCCCAAGAACACCGGACGGTCGTTTTCAATCACGCATGCGTTGGGAGCGATGCGCACCTCGCAATCTGTAAAAGCGAACAGCGCATCAATGGTCCGGTCTGGAGAGACGCCAGACGCCAAGTGGATCATCACTTCTACAAACTCTGCCGTGTTGTCTTCGACGCGTTTGACCTTGATTTTACCCTTGTCGTTGGCCTTGAGAATGCTCTCAATCAGCGAAGTCGTGGTGACGCCATATGGCAGCTCGTCGACCACGAGGGTTTTGTTGTCCTCCTTCCGGATTTTGGCCCGGACGCGGACGCGTCCTCCCCGGAGCCCATCGTTGTAGAGCTCGCAATCGGCCTCCCCGCCTGCAGGAAAGTCAGGCAGCAGCTTAAAACTGCGCCCTTTGAGGTAAGCCACGGCGCCGTCTATCAACTCTACAAAGTTGTGAGGCAGCATTTTACAGGCCAGTCCTACGGCGATGCCTTCGGCGCCTTGCTGCAGCAACAGCGGGAATTTTACCGGAAGTGTTTCGGGCTCCTGGTTGCGGCCATCATAGCTGGCCAGCCAATGGGTGGTTTTGGGATTGAAGAGTGCTTCTTTGGCAAACGTGCTCAACCGTGTCTCGATGTAACGCGGCGCAGCAGCCCGGTCGCCCGTTGCGACGTTGCCCCAGTTTCCCTGACAGTCCAACACGAGTTCGCGCTGGCCAATTTGCACCATGGCGTCGCCAATGCTCGCGTCACCGTGGGGGTGAAACTTCATGGTGTTGCCGATGGCATTGGCCACCTTGTGGAACCTGCCGTCCTCCAGCTCCCTCAAAGAGTGCAGGATGCGCCGTTGAACAGGCTTCAAACCGTCGTGCAGGTGCGGTACAGCGCGCTCGAGGATCACATAGGATGCATAGTCCAAGAAGTACTCGTTGTACATCCCTTTGATGCGGATGACCTGCTCCAAGTCCTTGGTGCCATCTCCACCTTCGGCCGCCTCCAAGGTGCCTTCTTCCGAAGCCTCACCCATGTCATCGCCGTCTCCGGCCGGCGTTGGCGTCCCGCCTGCTGTAGATCCGTCCTCGTTTCCTTCGGACTTCATGCCGTCTTGCTCGTCCCGCTCCTCGGGACCCTGGGCTTCCTCGCTCATGCCGCTTCCGTGGTTTCCTTGGGTTCATCCGGGTCCTTTTCGACACGGAGATTGTCAATGATGAAGCGCTGCCGATCTGGGGTGTTCTTCCCCATGAAAAACGACAGCATGTCATCGAGTTGGTGCTCGCCTCCGAGGTCCACTGGATCGAGCCTGATGTCCTCCCCTATGAAGTGAGAGAACTCGTCGGGACTGATCTCACCCAATCCCTTGAATCGGGTGATCTCAGGCTTTGGACCGAGGGCTCCAATGGCGCTGACGCGCTCCTCCTCAGAATAGCAATACCGGGTTTCTTTTTTGTTCCGCACCCGGAAGAGTGGCGTTTGCAACACATACAGGTGCCCCTTCCTCACCAGGTCGGGAAAGAACTGCAGGAAAAACGTCATGAGCAGAATGCGGATGTGCATTCCGTCCACATCGGCATCCGTTGCGATGATGACCTGGTTGTAACGCAGCCCGTCCAGTCCATCCTCGATGTCGAGGGCGGCTTGCAGCAGGTTGAATTCCTCGTTCTCATAGACGACCTTCTTGGTCAAGCCATAACAATTGAGGGGCTTTCCTTTGAGGGAGAACACCGCCTGGGTGTTGACATCGCGGGCTTTGGTGATGCTGCCCGAAGCGCTGTCGCCCTCGGTGATGAACAACATGGACTCCTCGGCCCGGTCGTGCTTCTTGGTGAGGTGCACCCTGCAGTCGCGCAGTTTCTTGTTGTGTAAGCTGGCCTTTTTCGCCCGTTCTCTCGCGAGCTTTTTGATGCCTGCGAGGTCCTTGCGCTCTTTTTCGCTCTGCAGAATCCGCTTGAGCAAGGCCGTGGCCGTGTCGGGATTGCGGTGCAGGTGGTTGGCCAGCTCTACTTTGAGAAAGTCATAGACGAAGGAACGCATGCTCGTTCCTCCTGGACGGATTTCCGATGACCCCAGCTTGGTTTTTGTCTGTGATTCAAATACCGGTTCCTGCACCCTTACTGCAATGGCCGCCATCAAACCCATGCGGACATCACCGGGGTCGTATTCCTTTTGGAAAAAGTCCCGGACCACCTTGACATAGGCTTCCCTAAGTGCCTTCTGGTGGGTTCCACCCTGCGTGGTGTATTGACCGTTGACAAAGCTGTAGTGGTCTTCGCCATAAGCCTGGGTGTGCGTCAAAGCCACCTCTATGTCATCCCCCTTGAGGTGCATGATGGGATAACCGGATTCTGCGGAGAGGTTTTGCTTGATCAGGTCCTTGAGGCCGTCTTCACTGTGTATTTTCTCCCCGTTGAAGACCAAGGTCAAACCACTGTTGAGGTACGCATAATTCCAGAGCAAGCGCTCTACGTATTCTCGCCTGTATTGGTAAGACTTGAATACCGAAGCGTCTGGGCGGAACCAAGTGCGGGTTCCGTTCCGCAATGAAGTTGAAGTGACTTTTTCGTCGTCTTTGAGGACCCCCAACTCAAAGCTGGCTGCCTTGACGCTGCCCTCCCTGAAACTCTCAATCCTGAATTCAGAGGACAAGGCGTTCACGGCTTTGGTACCCACACCATTCAGACCCACCGTTTTGCTGAAAGCGCCCTCGCTGTACTTCGCTCCGGTGTTGATTTTGGAGACACAGTCCACAACGGCTCCGTGCGGGATTCCCCTGCCGTAATCTCGGACCTGAACCGCACCTTCTTTGATGCTGATTTCTATGATCTTGCCATGGCCCATAAGGTGTTCATCGATGCTGTTGTCGATGACTTCCTTGAGCAGGACGTAAATGCCATCATCGGCACTGGCGCCGTCGCCCAACTTGCCGATGTACATGCCGGGCCTCAGCCGGATGTGCTCTTTCCAATCAAGCGACCTAATGTCACTCTCTGTATAATCCTGTTTTCCTTGGTGTGCCACGCTGGTGTGCCTGTTGAGCCAACCTGAAAAGTACTGGATTTCTAGGCCCTATCAGCATTCTAAAAGCCGCCGTTTTCCACATGTGCGCAGGTTCTTTCCCATTGACAATGACAAATCTCACCTCAACTATGACCCTCATCGTTGCTCCATGTGAATCAAAATCGCCGTTATCTTGTTGCATGAGCATGTCCTGGACCACATTCACCTCTTGCATCACCGCTTTATTCATGACCACCTCCTCGCTGGGAGCCGCCGCCCAATGGTACGCTGTTCCCCCGGAGAGTAAAGATGCCAGCTGGCAAGCTGGAGAACAGATGCGGGCTCAGGCGAGGGAGGCTGTTGCGGACGCCCGAGCAGTTTCCTACGACCACGCTTTGCTTTCGGTTGTACTCGACGCTGCACCTGCTGAATGGGATGGTGCACAGGGGTCGGGAACACGCCTAGAAAACAGCAGCTGCAGATTGACCCTTCCCTTGGTGGCGCAAAATGACCGCGGTTGGGAGGCGCACCCCTTCCGGGCCGTTCGTTCCGACGTCATGGCTCCTGCTTTGACAGCCAAGTATCCAGAAATCCGCAGTTACATGGTTCAATCCGAGCTCAACGGCTTGATTTTTGGCCGCATCGACATGAGTCCGCGGGGGTTTCATGGCATCATCCATACCCCAGGCGGTACCGTGTACATCGACCCCTGGAACGTGGGGCAATTCGACCAATTGATGGTGTACACCCGGACCGAATTCATGAACGTCACCGAAAAGCGGAGAGACGGCTGTGATGCGCGCCAAATGGGGGTAGGAAAAGGCACCGATGCCAGTGGCACCGGACGGCTTGACGACGGCAAGATTACCCAGCGCGTTGGCCCTCCGTACGGTCCAACCCGGCGCAATTATTCGCTGGCCTTGGCATGCACGGGAGAGTACGGTCAATTTCATGGAGGTACGGTCTCCAGCGTGTTGTCCGCCATGAACACGTCTATCAACCGCATCAACAGCATTGTGGAACCCGAAATGGCCATCCGATTGACCCTCATCCCCGACAACGACGAATTGATCTTTCTGAACGGTTCTACGGACCCTTACACCAACTCCAACGGAGGAGCCATGCTGTCGCAAAACCAAAACACCATCGACAACATCATTGGTTTCAACGGGTATGACATCGGGCACGTGTTCTCCACGGGCGGCGGCGGCGTCGCTTACCTCGCCTCGGTATGCACGTCCTTCAAAGCCGGCGGTGTAACGGGGCTCCCCGCTCCCATTGGCGACCCTTTTGATGTGGACTACGTGGGGCACGAAATGGGGCATCAATTTGGGTGCAACCACACCTTCAACAATTCCTGCAGTGGCAACCGCGCTTCATCGGCGGCCTATGAACCTGGCAGCGGTTCTACCATCATGAGTTACAGCGGAATTTGTGCGCCCAACCTGCAAAACAATTCCGACGATGTGTACCACGTGCACAGCCTGATCGAAGGAACCAACTATCTCCACAGCGGATTTGGCAACTCCTGTGCCACGCAGGCGTCCAGTGGAAATTCTGCCCCCACTGTTTCGGTGGGCGTGAGCACGTTTAGCATTCCAAAGGAGACCCCGTTCGAACTGACCGCTATTGCCACCGACCCCAACCCTGCGAACACCTTGACCTACAGCTGGGAGCAGTACAACTTGGGCAATGCCACATCCAGCGGCGACAACAACCTCAACAACCCCGCCGGCAACGCCCCCTGCATCCGGTCATTTGCTCCTGTAACCTCCCCAACACGCGTCATCCCGAAAGTCGACAAACTGGTCAACAACCAAGTGTCTTTTGGAGAACACCTGCCTGACTACAGCAGAAACATGACATTTAAGTGCACCGTGCGCGACAACAATCCCGGTTGCGGTGGCGTGGCAGTGGGCACCAAGACCTTTCTGATCGACGCAACAACGGGCCCCTTCTTGGTGTCGTACCCCAACACCAACATCAGCCGCGCTGGAAACTCTGAATTGACCGTGCTCTGGGATGTTGCTGGAACCGATGGCGGCAACGTAAACTGCTCGGATGTAGACATCTATTGCAGTGTGGATGGAGGGTACACCTGGACATACCAGCTCGCTGAAAGCGTTCCCAATTCAGGATCTGCAGTGGTCGTTCTGCCCGCGATTACCACCAATGCTGCCCGCATCAAAGTGAAAGGGGACGGCTCCATCTTCTTTGACATTAGCAATGCCAACTTCACAATAACGGCTGTGCAGGGCTGCACGGACCCCACAGCGTGCAACTTCATGGACATTGCCTCTGTCGATGACGGTTCCTGTCAGCCCCCAGGCGTCCTCTATGCCGATGCCGACGGTGATGGCTTTGGAAATGCCGACGTGAACACCACGGGATGCGAAGGAAGTCTCATTGGTTTTGTCACAAACGCAACCGATTGCGATGATTCTCGTAATGACGTCTATCCTGGCGCGCCAGGGACGCAGGATGGCGTCGACAATGACTGTAGCGGCGGACCATTGGCTCCAGATGAGGAAAGCCAATGCCCGGAAGACCTCGATAACGATGGTTTCGTGAACGTCAATGACATCCTCCTGCTCCTCGGCGAGTTTGGTTGCGTTGAAGGATGTACGTTAGATGTGAACGGCATTCCAGGCGTGGATGTGGCAGATTTCTTGATCGTTCTTGGAGCGTTCGGTCTGCCTTGTTCGAACTGACCCAGTGCCTCTTTTTGGGGCCAGAAATGCCCCTTGTACAATGCCCCTTGCACACACACTTTCAGCCTCGACGCTGAGCCGCCCCAAGAGGGCGAAGTGTGCCCTGATTTTAGGGTTGTTCTGGGGGTTGCTGACGGGCCTTCAAGCCCAAGGTGATGCCGCGGCGCATTGGAGCGAAGCCATGCGCCAAGGGACCTTGCCTATAGACTCCATTGAGGCCTTGTATGCGGCTGACGGCCCGTCTCCTGCATTGCGGGGCAAAGGCGCTAAACCGTTCCAACGTTGGTTGGCCTTCATGAAACCCCGGGTCGATGCCGGTGGCATGCGCCCATCGAATGCGGCCATTGCGCGCTCCCTTGAACGCGCCGAGGAGGACCGCCTGCAAGAGTCAGCGCAACGGACCACCACAGACCCCAGCTGGTCATTTGCTGGACCTGTAGGTCCCACAGGCCTCGGAGGAAGCGGACGCCTCAACCGGTTGGTAAACCGGCCTGGCTCAACAGAAGAATGGTGGGCCTGTGCCCCAGCAGGAGGGTTGTGGCGCACGCTCAATGGAGGCGATGACTGGACCGCCATGGGCGGACAGCAACTGGCCTCTATCGGCGTATCGGACATTGCTTTTCACCCTGTCAACCCCAACCGCATTTGGATTGCCACGGGCGATGGCGACTTTGGAGACACCCGTTCCATTGGCATCTGGACCTCCTTTGATGGAGGCCTGACATGGGAAGCCACCGGATTGGACTGGGGCACCAACATGGGCCGCACCTTGACCCGAATTCTGGTGCACCCCAGCCATCCTGACACCTTGTGGACCTCATCGAGCTTGGGGGTCTACCGCAGCATCAACGGCGGAGAGAATTGGATCAGGACCATCACTGGAAACTTCGCCTCACTGGAAGTTGACCCCTCCGATCCTGAGCACATCCTTGCAGCGGAGTTCGGCAATGACATTGCCGAGAGCCATGACGCAGGTGCCACCTGGGAGGTCAACAGCCTCGATGGCACTTCGTTTGGCATCAGCCGGATCACCCTTGCCTTTGCGCCTTCAGCGCCCGACACGGTCTACGCTGTGGCCGGCAAAAACAACGACCAAGGCTTTGCCGGTTTCTGGCGCAGTACAGACGGAGGTTCAAGTTGGACTGCCCGCATGCTGGAAGGCGAAGGCCCCAACTTGTTGGGCTGGACTGTGGGTGGTGAAGACTCCGGAGGACAAGCATGGTATGACCTGGCCTTGGCCGTTCATCCCGAAAATCCCAACCGGGTGCACGTCGGTGGGGTCAACCTCTGGGGATCAGAAGATGGAGGTGCCCAATGGCAATGTGCTGCACATTGGTATGCCGGTGCTGATCTTCCCTATTTGCACGCGGACCAACACGGCTTGAAATACCTCGATGACGGCCGAATGCTCGTCGCCAATGATGGCGGCGCTTTTGTGTTTGACCCCACATCGTCTCTGTCGACCGACAAAAGCGCAGGGTTGGCCATCACACAGGCGTACAGGCTCGACCTGGACCCTCAAGCCATTGACCGCTTGCTTGTGGGCACCCAAGACAACGGCACTTTCATGAAGCATGAGGGGGCTTGGGAACATGTTTTGGGGGGCGACGGCTTCCAATGCGCCTTTCATGGCGCACTGTCCGAGGTGGTGTACGCCTCTCTGTATTATGGCCAGGTGTTTCGCTCCGACGATGGCGGAAACGCCTTTCAGCAAATCGCGGGCAATGCAGGCAGTGAAGAAAACCAACAGGGCGCATGGCTGACCCCATGGGAGGTGAGCCCCTTTAATCCCGACTGGGTGTACATCGCCAAGGACAAAGTCTATCGGTCGACCAACCGGGGCAACCATTGGGTTCCCCTCGAAACATTGCCGGGCGGAGACTGCACCGGGATGGCATTGGCAGCCAATGACGTGAGCCGGCTCTATGTCATGAAAGAATTCAGGATGTTCCGGTCCACCGACGGACAGACCTTTAGCGAATTGGACCCTCCGAATGGATTTGACTGGATCACCGATGTCCACGTGGCTCCAAACGATGCAGACCACCTCTGGGCCTCCCTCTCGAACTACAACGATTCCACCAAGGTCATCGAAAGCCTTGACGGCGGTCTGAGCTGGACCAACATCAGCGAGGGCCTGCCCCCGGCTCCGGTCAACTGCGTGGAGCGCGACGAAGAATCTGGCATCTTGTATGCGGGGACCGACATCGGCGTCTACGCCCGGCCAGATGTACCCGGTGCCACATGGGAGCGGCTTTCTGACGGCCTTCCCAATGTGGTGGTCTCTGACCTGCTCATCCACAGCCCCTCAGGACGCTTGGCTGCTGCCACTTATGGCAGGGGCGTGTACATGCTGGATCTTCCCGACCCCCCTGCAAAAGACGCGGCATTGGGCAGAATCCGATCGCCGAGGGGCTCCAGTTGCGCCGACAATCCGCCTGTCGAAGTCCCCGTGCTCAACCTCGGAACCACCGACATCCACCAGCTGCACCTTCAATACGGCTACTTCGGTGGTGCGTCAGCGGATACGGTCTGGAATGGACACATCGCCCCAGGAGACAGCACACACCTGTTTCTCGACCCCATTGCTGCGCCTTCTGGCTTTGCCGATTTCTCCATCATCATTACTGCTGTCGATGGCGCATCCGACAACCGAAGCTCAAACAACACCCGCGCCACCCAATCGCTGCGGATTGACAGCAGCACAGCGGTGGTGCTCACCTTTACATCGGACTGCTTTGGATCTCAGCACGGCTGGCTTTTCAAAGACGCCCAAGGACGCGTGTTGCACAGAAGCGGTTGGCTCGACCCCCTGTCCACGCAGCAAGACACCCTCTGTCTGCCCCAAGGCTGCATGACTTTCGAGGTTCACAGGGACCAATTGAGCGGTTACGAAAGCCTCATGGCCGATTGTGGAACGGGGCTGGCTTTCAGCCTCAAACTGCTGGGAACTGAAGACCCTTTCATGTCCTCGCCAACGAACGGGGTCGAGGGCAGTTACAACTTCTGTCTGCCCAACGTCGACGACGGTGGCTGTAAGGACCCCTATGCCTCAAACTATGCAGCCGACGCCCTGTTCGATGACGGCACTTGCGAATCCACTTGCTATCCGCTGACCATCGACATCCAACCGGATTGCCATCCAGAGGAAACCAGCTGGAGCCTGGCCCCCGGCGGATTGTCCATTGCCATGGGCACCATCCCCGCCAGCGGTCAACAATGGAACCTTTGCCTGGATGCCGGGTGTCGCACTTTTCAAATCCAAGACCATCAGGTCAATGGTTGGACGCCCTGCCCGGGGTCTTCAGCTTCGGTGACCTTGACCAGCCTTGGAGACACCCTCTATCACGCCGTCAACCCGGATTTCGGGAGCATTTTACAAACCGAAGTGTGCTTGCCCCCCGTCCACCTCGTGGGGTGCATGGTGCCCAGCGCCTGCAACTTTGATCCCCTCGCAGATGGCGCCGGGACCTGTGATTACTCCTGCTACGGTTGCACCGACTCCACCGCCTGCAACTTTGACCCGCCGGCCACCAAGAGCGATGGTTCATGCATCCAAGCCACAGGATGCACCCACCCTGCCGCGTGCAATTTCGATCTGTTCTCATTGTGCGATGACGGAAGTTGTGTCTTCCCAGAAACTGGTCTCGACTGCGACGGGCAATGCTTAGGTGGCGATTCAGATGGCGACGGCGTGTGCGATGGCGATGAATTCTCTGGGTGCACCCACCCAGATGCCTGCAACTTCCTGTTGGGAGCCACCGAAGACGATGGCAGCTGCTTGTTTCCCAGCACGGCATGGCCCGACACCGACGGAGATGGCTTTGGCGACCAGACCAATGGATTGTCAGAGGATTTTTGTGGCGTTCCTCCTCCTGGCTGGGTGCTCAACGACAACGACTGCAACGACGCCAATGCCAACTTCTATCCAGAAGCTCCGCTCCTGCCCCTCGGCGGAGACGTGAATTGCGACGGGTTTGTCTCTGGCGCCGAGTTGGCGCCCTGCTCGAGCGACATCAATCAAGACGGCATTACCGCCATTGACGACCTGCTCGGACTGCTGAGTGAGTTTGGCTGTCTCTCCGACTGCACGCAGGATGTGGACGGCAACGGCATGGTCTCCAGTGCCGACCTGCTGATTCTTTTGGCGGCTTTTGGGATGGAATGCAGCAATTGACATGGTACCCCCCAAATTTTGGCCGAATTTCGGGGCATGTCTGAAGCAGTACGCCAATTGGAACCGAAAGCCCTGTGGGGCCGGTTCGCCGACTTGAATGCCATCCCCCGCCCATCGGGCAAAGAAGAAGCCGTGTGCCGGTGGATCACGGGACTCGCAGAATCTAAAGGGCTCGATGTTTCCTCCGACGACGTGGGCAATGTGCTGGTGCGCAAACCTGCTACAGCCGGCATGGAGGGCCGCAAGACCGTCATTCTTCAAAGCCATGTCGACATGGTCTGCCAGAAGAACAACGACACTGAATTCGACTTCGATACCGAAGGAATTCGGATGGTGGTGGACGGCGACTGGGTGCGTGCCCAAGGCACCACCCTCGGAGCAGACAACGGGCTCGGCGTGGCCACCATGCTCGCCATCATGGAAAGCACCAACACCCCCCACCCCCCGCTCGAGCTGCTCTTCACCATCGATGAAGAGACCGGCATGACCGGTGCCCTTGAGCTCAAGCAAGGCTGGATGGAAGGTGAAATCTTGCTGAACCTGGACACAGAAGACGACCGCGAGATTGGCATCGGCTGCGCCGGCGGCATTGACTTGGGCTTTTCAGGCCAGCTGGCCACCAACGCCCCCGCTGCTTCTCATGGCATTGTGGTAGAAGTCAAAGGTGGGAGTGGCGGCCACAGCGGTATGGACATTCACAAGGGCATTGCCAACGCCAACAAGCTCTTGGTCCGCGTTCTGCGGGAAATGATGTTGTCCCAAGATGGTGGCTCAACCATCGAACTCTCGGCACTGGATGGCGGCGGATTGCGCAATGCCATTCCGCGCGAAGCCAGGGCCACGATTGCCAGCAGCCAAACAGCCTCCGATTGGTCCCAGCAGCTCCAAGGACTCACCGCCGACATTCAGGCCGAGTACCGGACCACCGACCCTTCCCTGTCGGTCTCCTTTCATAGTGCAGACGCCCCTGACCAGGTCTTGAGCAGCAGCACCGCTGTCACTTTTTTGTCTGCATTGGACTTCTGCCCCAATGGCATTGACCGCATGAGCCCTGACATCGAGGGACTGGTTCAGACCTCCAACAATGTGGCCCGCATCTCCTTAAAGGCAGGTGCGGCCGAAGTCCACTGCCTCACGAGAAGCTCAGTAGACACCGAGAAGATGGACCTCGCCCGCAGAATCGAAGCGGGATTTGCTTTGGCAGGGTTGAACGCATCCCGAGGAGGCGCTTACCCCGGCTGGACGCCGGACCCAGACAGCGAAGTGGTGCGCATGATGGCGGACCTGTACCGAGAACTGCACGGCCACGAGCCCCTGGTGCTGGCTTGTCATGCCGGCCTCGAATGTGGCATCCTTGGAAGCCGATACCCGGCACTCGATATGGTCAGCTTTGGCCCCACCATTTTGGGGGCGCACAGCCCCGACGAAAGGGCTTCGGTTTCTTCAGTCCACAAATACTGGGCTTGGTTCCTTGAATCATTGGCCCGCACACCCCAACGCGCATGACATCTGAACGCAGGCCGCGGATTGCGGTGATCAACGACGATGGCATCACGGCCAAGGGCATCCAAGCCCTTTCCGAAGCCATGACCGGTTTTGGAGACGTTTACGTCATCGCACCAGACAGCCCTCAAAGCGGGATGGGCCACGCCGTGACTTTTAGCAGCATTTTGAAGCTCCACCCCTTCGAATTCGGCCGGGGTGTGACGGAGGCACGGTCTTGTTCTGGAACCCCCGTGGATTGCGTCAAATTGGCCGTAGCCGAAGTCTTTGGGGAGGACAACCTCCCGGACTTGCTGGTGTCTGGCATCAACCACGGGAGCAACGCCTCCATCAATGTCATCTATTCCGGCACCATGTCAGCCGCAGTAGAAGGCGCCATGTGTGGCATTCCTTCCGTTGGCTTCTCCCTGCTCGACGAGCGTTGGGACGCCGATTTTTCGGCATCGGTTGAAGTGGCCAAGACGGTCGTCAAGGGCATTTTGCAGCACGGCTTGCCTGCGGGAACCTGCCTCAACGTCAACATCCCTAAAGTCGCCAAAGAGGACCTCAAAGGCATCCGCATTTGCAGGCAAGCCATGGGCCATTGGCGCGACACATTTGACCAGCGCGCCACCCCAGGTGGCAGCCCCTATTACTGGATGCGCGGAGAGTTCCACAATCCCGACAAGGGCAAGGATACCGACATCTACGCCTTGCAAGAGGGCTACGCCAGCGTGGTCCCCGTGCAGTTTGACCTCACCGCCCACCACACCATTGGCACCCTGAACAGTTGGAACCTGGACCATGAAGCGTGAGCTGTTGGATACTTTGCCGGTGGGCATATTGGGCGGTCTGGTTTCTGCCCTGTTGGGCTATGTGATCCTCGGAACGGCATGGGGTTGGGTTCAGGATGAATCTTTGGCCTATTTCAACAGGGAAGTGTTTTGGGGCAGCCCCCTCTACAAAGACAGGATTGCCAGCCTTTGCGTCCTCGCAATCGTCCCCGCTTTTCACCTTGCCTACAAGCGCAAATTGGACCAATTCGCCAGGGGGACCATGCTGGTCATGGTGTTGATGGTGATCGCCATCGTCTACTTCCAATACGGCGAATGACCCCCAGCACCCCTCCAAACAAGGAAGGCTTGACCAAGCTGTACATTCTGACGGGAGAGCCCTCCGGAGATGCGCATGCCGCAGCCGTGGTGCGCGCGCTCAAGGCCCACGCCCCCGAATTGGAAGTGCGCGGCATGGGAGGCGACGCCTTGGCTGCAGAGGGGGTGACACTGGTGGAACACATCAGCAACACCTCTGTCATGGGGTTCGCCGAAGTTGTTCGGAAACTCAGGTTTTTCCGCCAACTCATGGCGCGTGTGAAATCCGACATCGAAGCGTTCTCCCCTGACCGAATTCTGCTGGTGGACTACCCGGGATTCAACCTGCGCATGGCCCGCTGGGCGCACCGCCAAGGCCGGTCGGTCGACATGTACATCGCGCCACAGGTCTGGGCATGGAAAAGCGGGCGCATTCAAGCCATGGCCCGCGACCTCGATCGGCTTTATGTGATTCTTCCTTTTGAGGCGAAACACTACCAAGGCGCGGAACTCCAAGTGGACTACGTGGGCCATCCCCTGGCCGATGCCATTCCCGCTCTGCGCCTCCCCGAAACGGACACCGAAAGCGCCACCGGCTGGCGGTCGAGATGCGGATTGCCCGCCCAAGGCGACCTCTTGGCGCTGCTGCCCGGGTCCCGTTTGCAAGAAATTGAGCGCATGCTGCCTTGCCTGACAGAAGCCGCACAGCGGTTGCCTCACCTGGTCCCCGTTATTGCTGGTGCGCCCGGAAGGCAGCCCTCGGATTACCCGACTGACTTCCCGGTCCTGTTCGGCGAAACTGCGGCCCTATATGGCCATGCCACCGCGGGCATCATCACCAGTGGTACCGCCACGCTCGAGGCTGCCCTTTATGGCCTGCCCCAGGTCGTGGCCTACCGCACCAGTGGCGTCACCTACCGCCTGGCCAAGTGGTTCACCAAGGTGCGCTTCATCTCCCTGGTCAACCTCATTTTAGAAAGGGAAGCTGTACCCGAACGCATCCAACAGGATTGCACCCCGTCGGCATTGGCCGATACACTCCAACAGGTGCTGTCCGATAAAGGCCAACAGCATCAAAAGCTGGCCCACTCGGAGCTGAGACAAGCCCTCTCGACCAAAGGAGCCGCCCAAGCTGTGGCCATGGGGCTCCTGCGCCAATCCTAGTCCAAGTCGGGAATGCGCTGGTCCCTCCCGTGGCTCAGGTCATAAGAGAATTGAATGGTGCGGCTCTCCCCTGCTTCAAGGGCCATGGTCCAGCGCACAATGCCGCTGCCCTGATCCAACTTTCCTCCGCCCAAAGTCTCGGGCGCCACTTCTATTTCAGCGCTGTTGGATACCGGAAGGGGCTCATCGATGACCACTTCGCCCGCCATGTTGCTGCGGTTGGCCACGGTGATGCTAAAGGCCCGGTGGTGTTTGATCCTGTTGCCCAAAGTGGACTTGGCACACAAGGCAGCCTCGCGCTTTCGCTCCACGGTCCAATCCCTCGACACCCCCGCATCGATCAGCAGGCTGTCCCCGCTTTCGGTGAGCCAAACCTTGCCAGCGGGCCTTCCGTCGATCATCAAAAGGGCCTGATCTGCCTGGGCTACAGGCATGGAAGGCCGCGGCACAGAAACACGCATATTGACGACAGGAGATTGTTTGGGCACCGAGTAATGACGCACTGAAGCAGCCAGCGACTCTTGTCCCAGGGCCACGTTGCGTTCCCACAGGGGACCGACCTCCATTTCGGTCAGCGTCCAGTGGGTTCCTGGCCATTTCGAATGGGAAATAGACCGGCGCTGACCTGACGCTGCCTCCTTGGTTTGAAGTTGTCGTCCGTAGGCCATCACTGGTTCGGACTGGGCATCTGGACGTTGCTGCAACCCTGCATAAGGCGCATCGTGAAACATCACGGGCACGGCCTTTCCCACAGAGGGCAGATCAAGGATCACCGTCGCGCGCTGGTACCAGGTCAGGGTGGGCACGTCGGACGTTGAGGACAAGGAAAGCATGTCTTGTGGGTTCCACCCTTGGCCTCCGGTCCACTCCACCACTTGCGTGCGCACCATTCCGCCCGAGGCATCGAGGCCACTCACCTCCCAGTGAAACGTCCTCCGTGGCTTTTTGGCTTGGACCTTTTTCTCCAAGACCTGCACCACCTCCTCCTGCGCTGCAATCTCCATGTTCAACTCCACCCTGCGGAACAGCAGGTCCTTCATCTCGCCGTGCATCCATTGGGCGACGTCTGCCAAGTCTTCGACCAACAGGGCCTCTGCGGTTCCTGTCACTTTGCGGTTGGCCCGCAGCAAGGCGATGTCTTCTTCGACCAATTCCAGCTGGGCCCTTTTGAGGGCCAACTCCAGCCGGGCGTCTTCTGCATCGGAAAGCAATGCTGCAGCTGTCGCATCGGCGATATCGGGCGACCACGTTCCAATGCGGGCATTTAAAGCGCCCCACATGCCATCAGCAGCAGCGGGAAAGACCATCGCATCGGAAATGGAACCGCTGTTAAAACTGCGGGCCAACGCGCCGTTGTCATCTTCGGCGCTGGCACTCCAGGTCACCACAGCGGCATCGCGAAAAACGTCCACCTGCTCCAGCTCTTGGGCATGGGAAGAAAAGCTGAACGCGGCCACAAAGGCGCTGCTGGCAGCGAGGGGAAGTCGGAAACTCATGGTGGCAATTTCCACCTTGAGTTCAGGGGATGCAAATCACCGTATCCACAAAAGGTGAATATGCCACCCAAAGCCCGGCTCCCCCTTCGATGTTGCTCCTCACATCCGAGGGGTTCGCAAAGGGTGACCCTTGGGCCTGGAGCTGCTCTTCCATGCTTCCGATGGTTTCGTAAGCGCCCCTGTCAATGTGGTCCCAGCGCACGATGACCGTGTCACCGGTCTTATAAAATCCAATTTCGTCGGGGTTGGCGCCCTCCTCGAAATCCTCGCCCGTCACAGGGCGAAATTGCGAAAACTCAAAGGTCAAGCCATTGAACAAGGCGTCATCGACGGTGGATATGGTCGGGTAGAGCAACCCTGGATCCTTGCCAATCCGCATGGCACTCCACCGGTAAGCATTGCCCAAAGAGTCTGGATCTGTGAAGTGGGTATAGATGAAACCCAAACTGTCGGTGTTCCCCGGAACCTCAAACCACAGGCTGTCCAGCGCAACAGGGGGGTTGAGTTTGGATACCGCGCGGGCAGTGTCCCCGTCCAAGATCGCCTCCAAGGCATAGGTGCTTCCTTCCTGCCCTGTGATTGAAAAGCTCGTGTAGGCGCACAAGTTGCTCAACGCGAGTACTTCAAACGGCAACCCCAGCAGCGACGAAGCCAACAGCAATTCCTCTGGCCCGAGGTCTCCTGCGCAGAGCTCGTCAAGCACAACGGGTTCACCGTCTACAGCAATGACCACCTCTCCTCCCCCTTCATAGAGGCTTCCGAGCGTGGCGGCGTCTACTGGGGCGAAATAATCTTGGGAACGGCTGAGCAACACAATGGGAGGAAGCCCCGGCTCAATGCGGCCTTCGACCACCAGCACAGGCTCAGCATTTGGAATGCTGACATCGATGGGCGTTTCGCAGCCCCACAAAGCCAATGCAGACAGAAACAAAACTGTAGGTAGGCGGAAAAAACAAGGGCGCATGGTGGGCATGGAGATGGGGACTGCAGTGTTAGAACGATTGGCAGATGGGCATGTTCAAAATTAGTCTCTTCGAAAATTGCAAACGTGTGGAACAAGGCGGGCTTTGACCGAAATTTCGAGTCTTCAGAGAGACCATGTTCAACCGACGCCAGCTTCGCATCAAAGTGCTCCACATCCTCTACGCTTTTCACGTAGACAAAGGAGGATCTGTTACCGATGCACACAAGCTGTTGCACGACTCCTTGGAAAAGACGTACGATTTGTACCTCCTGATGCTGATGCTGATTGGGGAATTTCAAGATGCTGCCATCGAGCGTATTGAAGCTGGCCGCATGAAAAAGCAGCCGACCCCAGAAGACCTGCATCCGAACACCAAGTTCGTGAACAACAAGCCTTTGAGGGTCATCATCAAGAGCAAGTCCATCGCCAAGGAATCGGCCAACCGCAAATTGGGCTGGGGACAAGAAAAGGAATTGGTCAAGAAGCTGTTTAAGTCTCTCGTCGCCAGCGAAGAGTACGCTGCCTACATGGAGAATAAGGAGCGCAACTTCCAGCACGACAGGGAGTCGCTCAACCGCATGTTCCGCAAGCACATTGTCAACGACGAAGACCTGCAGGAATGGATCGAAGAGAAGAGCATTCTGTGGAGCGACGACCTGGATTTGGTGTGTTCCATCATCCTCAAGACCGTCAAGACGATCACTGAGGATTCAGACGACCTGCTGCTGTCCGGCATGTGGAAAGAAGAAGGCGATGACAAGCAGTTTTTGGAGGACTTGTTTAGCAAGACCCTCGACCTCTCCAAAGAACACGACGCCCGCATCGAAAAGGCGGCCTCCAATTGGGACCTCGACCGCATCGCAGCGATGGACTTGATCCTGCTGCGAATGGCCTTGGCTGAAGCCCGCACCTTTGAGACCATCCCCCTCAAGGTGACCATGAACGAATACATCGACTTGGCCAAGTTCTACAGCACCGAGAAGTCGGGCGCATTTGTCAATGGCGTGCTTGAGAAGCTGTTTACTGCCATGCGCGAAGACGGCACCATCGTCAAAACAGGAAGGGGGCTGATCGAATGAAGGCGGTGAGACCCGGTCGCATCTGGGCCTTGACGGCTTGTCTGGTGCTTTCCATTATGGCAGGCTGCGGCCCACAGGAGCCAAAGGGGGTCGACGCTTCATTCATACACATCCCCGGAGAAGACGACAGGTCCCAAGGTCCTGTGGTCACCTGGAATACCGATTCTGTAGACTTGGGCATTCTCGCTGCTGGCGAACTGGCCAAAGCCACATACACCTTTCAGAATACGGGGGCATCTCCATTGGTGCTCGCCCAGGTATTGCCCAGCTGCGGTTGTACCGTGGCCCGCGATTGGCCGACCTCCCCCATTCCAGCCGGCGGCAAAGGATCCATCACCCTGGAATTCGACGCAGGCGACCGCACAGGCACGATTTCAGAGAGCGCCACCGTAGTATCCAATGCGGTGCCTTCTTCTTTTGTATTGAAGTTTTCGGCCCGGGTCATGGGCCCCATTTCACCTTCCGCACCATAGATTAAGCCTTTCATGTTGGACTTCAACTTCATCCTTGCCCAAGCCGCCCCTGCAGGAGGTGGCAGCACGCTCATCTTCATCTTCGGCACCATGCTGGTGTTTTACTTCTTCATCATGCGGCCGCAATTGAAGAAGCAGAAAGAAGCCCGCAAATTCCGCGAAAACATCGCCAAAGGTGACAAGGTGGTCACCGTAGGTGGCATTCATGGCAAAGTCTTGGATGTCAACGATAAAACAGCCATTCTTCAGGTAGCCAAGGGCGAAATCCGCGTCGATTTGGCGGGCATTTCATCCGACGGGGCTGCCGACGGAGAAGCCATCAAGAACGCCGGCTAATGGCCGAACGCAAGCCCTTATCTGGCCTGCGCTCTATCGAGGGACGCACCTTTGCCGTGTGCTTTGGCTTGGCTGCCTTTCTGTGGCTCTTGCGGACCATGGAGGATGACCGACTGGTGACTTACGTGTTCCAAATAGAACTGGTGGGCGCCGAAGCCAATACCGGGTTACAGGCCGTCTTGCTTGACTCTGTGGCACAGGCTCAGGTATCGCTCTCACCGTGGGACCACCTTTTGGGCCGCTGGATGCCCAACCGGGATCCCGTGAGGCTAAGGGTGGAGGGGCTGCGTACCCCGCGCACAGAGGTGCCGTCCACGCAGTTGTCTGCTGAAATCGCTTCCCGATTGGGCGCCTCGGCGAGGGTGCAAGACATCTCGCCGACCACATTGGCCATCGACGTCAAGCGGCGCAAATCCCGACCTTGAACCATGAACGCTTCTCGCCCTTCACTCGGACTTTCCCTGCTGCCCATCTTGGTGCTGGTCTTGCTTTTAGCGGCCGATGTGCTCGCCTTTGGTGAGGACAGCAGCTATGGCAGCAACCAAATCGCACTGCTCTTGGCTTCGGGACTGACCGTGGCCATCGGTATGGGACGCGGACAAAACTGGGCGTCGTTTGAAGGCAAAATCAAAGACACCATTGGCGATGCCATTGGCGCCATCCTCATCCTCTTGCTCATTGGTGCGCTGGCCGGAACTTGGCTGGTATCGGGCATCATTCCCACTTTGATCGATGTCGGACTGGACGTCCTGTCCAAGGAGGTCTTTCTCCCTGCGGCCTGCATCCTGTGTGCAGCCGTCAGCCTGGCCACTGGATCCAGTTGGGGCACCGTAGGAACCGTAGGTGTGGCCTTGATCGGCATTGGCCAGGCGCTGGGCTTGAGCGAAGGCTGGATTGCAGGCGCCATCATCTCTGGCGCCTATTTCGGAGACAAGCTGTCCCCCCTCTCAGACACCACCAACCTGGCACCGACCGTTGCGGGCACCGACCTGTTTACGCACATCAGGTTCATGCTCTGGACCACGGTGCCCAGCATTTTGATCGCTTTGGTGGTGTTCACTTTTGCGGGCTTGGGCTCCAGCGAAGGCGCCGCAGACCTGGGAGGTGCGGCCATGATGCAGGCCGAGCTGGCCCGCCATTTCAACCTGCATTGGGGGTTGTTCCTTGTTCCCGTTGGGGTCATCGTGCTCATCGCGCGTCGCGTGGCGCCGGTTCCTGCCTTGTTTTTGGGGGTACTGGGAGGTGCTGTGGCGGCGGCGATCGCCCAACCTGAATTGCTCGCCACACTCGCAGAAGATGCGCTGGGACCTGCATTGGGACTCGGCCCTACCCGTCTCGGAACGGCCTTTACAGCACTGATGTCTGCGGCGGCCTTGGATACAGCCATCGAAACGGGCAACCCCGTGGTGACCGACCTCCTGTCCTCGGGAGGCATGAAAGGCATGCTCAATACGGTCTGGCTGATCATTTGCGCTTTGACGTTTGGAGCGGTCATGGGTGCAGCGGGCTTTCTGGAACGCATCACCCAGGCCATTCTCACCGCGGTACACGGCACCTTCTCCCTGGTCTTTGGCACTGCATTCTCCAGCGTGGTCTTCAACATCATTGCTGCGGATCAGTACATCGCCATCGTCGTTCCGGGCCGGATGTTCCGGGAGGCCTACAAGCAGCGCGGCGTGGCGCCACAGTTGCTGAGCCGGACCCTCGAAGATGCCGGCACTGTGACGAGTGTTTTGATACCTTGGAATACCTGCGGTGTCGCCCAAAGCGGCGTACTCGGAGTGGGCGTACTCGCCTTTGCCCCCTATTGCGTGTTCAACTACGTATCGCCCCTGATGACCCTGCTTGTAGCGGCCATCGGGTTTAAGATTCCACCACCGGACCAGACATTGGTGACCGAAGATGCCTAACGGGGAAACCCAAAGGCCATCTGCTTGTTGAATCCCTTCATGGCACAGGACGTCTACCCCTCCCTTCAGGACGAACGCATCATCCGTGTGGAGCGCGCGGGCGAAAACAACCTGCAGGACATCGACGTCACCATCCCGCGCAACCGCTTGGTGGTCATTACCGGGGTCAGCGGATCGGGAAAATCCAGCCTCGCCTTTGATACGCTGCATGCAGAAGGACAGCGGCGATACCTCGAGACCTTTAGCGCCTACGCCCGGCAGTTTATGGGCGGACTGGAGCGTCCCAAAGTGGAGCGCATCACCGGTCTGAGCCCCGTGATCGCCATAGAGCAAAAGACGATCAGCAGGAACCCCAGATCGACCGTGGGAACGGTGACCGAATTGCTGGATTTCCTGCGCGTGCTCTACGCCCGCGCTGCCACAGCGTATTCCAGCGCCACAGGCGAACCCATGGTGCGGTTCACCGACGAGGGGATTCTGTCCCGCATCGCGCAAGACCATGCCGGTGAACGCCTCATGCTGCTGGCCCCGCTGGTGCGCGGAAGGAAGGGACATTACAGGGAGCTGTTTGAATCTATACAGAAGCAAGGCTACCTCCGGGCGCGGGTCGATGGCGAGGTGGTGGAGCTCGAACCGGGATACCGCGTGGACCGCTATAAGGTGCACGACATCGAAGCGGTGGTCGACCGCATTGTGATGCCGGACGAGCCGGCACTCGATGCCGAAGGCAAGCCTGCCGACGAAGAGACCGAGCGGGTCATGCGCTCGCTGAGAACCGCATTGGCCATGGGCAAAGGCAGCATGATGGTGCTGCCCGTCGACGATGCCATCCCCCGTCATTTCTCGCGTGCCCTGATGTGTCCGACCACAGGCATCAGTTACCCCGAGCCCGAGCCCAACCTGTTCTCTTTCAATTCGCCCTACGGCGCTTGTCCCTCCTGCAATGGTCTGGGGCAGGTCGCAGAGGCCGACCGTGCTCTGATCATCCCCGATGAAACCCAAAACCTGCGCCAAGGCGGACTCGCTCCCCTCGGCGCACTGAAAGCCGGCTGGACCCGTGACGTAGTGCGGACGTTGCTGCTGGCTGGAGGTCATACCGAACGCACCCCCATGGGCGATGTGGACGAAGCCACGCTGTCCAAAATCCTCTATGGCGCGGACCAACCGGTGGTCTTGCCTGGTAAGGCGGGCACCAAGGAGCGCAAGGTTCGCTTTGACGGTGTCATTGCCACCATAGAGCGCGCCGCAAAAGACGGCTCTGGAGCCCCGCTCCGCCGATGGGCGCAGCGCTTCCTGCACAAGCGGCCCTGTCACGCCTGCGGCGGATCGCGCCTGCAGCCCACGGCCCATCAGTTCAAGATTGCCGGGTCTACCCTGCCCGATGTGGTGGGCATGGACCTGGTGGACCTCGCAGCCTGGTCGCGCGAGGCCCTGTCCACCATGGACGAGCGGCAAGCGGCCATCGGCGCTGAGCCCCTCAAAGAGATCGCTGCCCGCCTTGGCTTTCTGCTCGACATGGGGCTCGACTACCTCACCTTGGACCGGCCCGCCCGCACGTTGAGCGGCGGAGAGGCCCAGCGCATCAGGCTGGCCACACAGATTGGCTCCAAGCTGACCGGCGTCTTGTACATCCTCGACGAGCCCAGTATCGGCCTGCACCAGCGCGACAACCAGCGCCTCATCGACAGCCTCAAAACGCTGCGCGACGTGGGCAATACGGTCATCGTGGTCGAACACGACGAAGACATGATGCGGCAGGCCGACCACCTGATTGACATCGGTCCAGGGGCCGGCAAACACGGCGGAAAAGTGGTGGCACAAGGGCCGCCTTCAGAACACCTGGCACAGGGCAGCGTGACCGCAGAATTCATCGACGGACGGCGCCACATTGCCATTCCCTCCAAGCGCAGAAAGGGCAACAGAAAGAAGCTCTCCCTGATCGGAGCCAGCGGGCACAACTTGAAAGGGGTCGACCTCAAAATGCCGCTGGGCACCCTCATCTGCGTCACCGGGGTCAGCGGAAGCGGAAAGAGCAGCCTGGTCAACCAGACCCTCCACCCCGCCTTGCACAACCATTACTACGAGGAGACCAAACGGCCTCTTCCGTACAAGAAGATCAATGGCCTGCAGCACCTCGACAAGGTGATCGCCATCGACCAGAGTCCCATCGGGCGCACACCCCGATCCAACCCGGCCACCTACACCGGCGTATTCAACGAAATCCGCAACCTCTTCACCCAACTGCCAGAGGCCAAAATCCGCGGCTACAAGCCCGGCAGGTTCTCCTTTAATGTGGCGGGGGGTCGCTGTGAGACCTGCAAGGGGGCCGGTCTGCGAACCATAGAGATGAACTTCTTGCCCGACGTGCACGTGCCCTGCGATGACTGCGGTGGCAAGCGTTACAACCGGGAAACGGTAGAGGTGCGCTACCGCGGAAAGTCCATTGCCGACATCCTCGGCATGACCGTAGAAGAAGCCCTGGAGTTCTTCGACGCCCATCCCAAGATCAAGCGTGTGTGCAGCACGCTCCGCGATGTGGGCCTCGGATACATCACCTTGGGGCAGCCATCGACCACCTTGTCCGGAGGAGAGGCCCAACGGGTCAAACTCGCGACAGAATTGGCCCGCAAGGACACCGGCAACACCTTTTACATCTTGGACGAGCCCACGACGGGCCTGCACTTCCAGGACGTGGAGATGCTGCTGAATGTCCTGCACCGACTGGTGGACCAAGGCAACACCGTTTTGGTCATTGAGCACCAACTCGATGTCATCTGCAATGCAGACCATGTGATCGACATCGGACCTGAGGGCGGCCATGGAGGTGGGAACATCGTCAGCGAAGGCACCCCGGAGCAAGTGGCGGCCGCTGGATTCGGGGCCACGGCGCCCCACATCGCCGAAACACTGGCCATGCGGAATTCCGTATAATATTGCTTATCTTGATAGGTCATGGTTAGAAAAACACACAATGACCCGAGGAGCTGGAATGACATCAAAGCCCACGACAGCTGGTCCATCTTCAAGATCATGTCCGAATTCGTGGAAGGCTTTGCTGGCCTGCAGCGTGTTGGACCTTGCATCAGCATATTTGGATCCGCCCGTAAGGATGTCAATGACCCCGATTACAAGCTGGCCACGGAAGTAGGAAGACAGCTGGTAGAGAGTGGATACGGCGTCATCACTGGTGGTGGCCCTGGCATCATGGAGGCCGGAAACAAAGGCGCACACGAGGCCGGAGGCGTATCTGTGGGACTCAACATGAGGTTGCCCCACGAGCAGCACCACAACCCCTACATCAGCCCGGAAACCAGCCTCGAATTTGACTACTTCTTCGTGCGCAAGGTGATGTTCATGAAGTACAGCCAAGGCTACATCGTGTTGCCCGGTGGATTCGGCACGCTGGACGAACTTTTCGAAGCCATCACGCTGATTCAAACCGCCAAGTCCAAGCGCTTCCCCATCGTTTTGGTGCGCAAGCAGTTCTGGGAAGGGCTCATGGATTGGATCAAGGCCACGCTGCTGGAACAAAATGCCACCATTAGCGCCAAAGACTTAGACTTGATTCACTTGGTAGATACCCCCGAAGAGGCGGTGGCCGTCATCGACACCTTCTACAAGACGTTCGTGCTCAAGCCGAACTTCTGATAATATCCTGAAAAGAAGGGCGTTGAATGAAGAGACGCCTTTCTATGAGATACTTTTTGATGCCCCTGGTCCTGCTGTTGTGCGGTTGCCAGAAAGAGACTTCCGTTCAACTGTGGATTCAAAACCGGACCGATGACACGCTTGTGGTAGAGGTCAGCCGTCTGCACATGGCATATATGCCTGTGCGGGAATTCACCATTCCACCAGGATGGAACACCAGCCTCGGCAGTTGGGACGAACCTGGGATATGTGACGATTGCAGCCGGTTCATGGAGCCCTGGCTCTGGATGGACACCTTGGCTTTGAATTCCCATGAATGGGCAGATCCCTCACAGCCATACGGCGCATGGGATTTCCGCATGCACGAAGGCGATGCATACCGACAGCACCACCACACCCTCAAGATTGAAGGGCATGACATCGAATGACCTGCAGTGGTGTGGGCAAAAGGAGCGAAATTTGCACCATGCTGTCTAAAGCCCTCCGCCTGATGTTGTGCCTGCCCCTGGCCTTGCTGGCTGGGTGCGAGGGAAGTACCACGATGACGCACACCTTTCACAACCGATCGGAAGACAGCCTCGTGCTCAAGGCGCTGTTCGACAGCTTGCCGTGGTATGATACCGCAACGGTGGTGCTGCCCCCGGGTCAAATGCACACCCTGTATACCTATGATATGCTGGGGAAATGCAACGAATGTTTTGGTCTGTACTCCCCCACCCTCTGGATCGACACCATAGAGGTCGAGGGAAAGGTGTGGGCCATTGATCCCGCCGCAGAAGACCAGCATTGGACCAGCGAGATTACCGAGGGCCGCAGTTGGATCCGGTTCGACCACACGCTCAGCCTCACGGACCAAGACTTCGAATAGGGCCTGGAGATATGCACGGGGGACATGATGTTAAGTCATGGGACCGCTGTGCGGAGGGCGGGTTGAACTGGGGCACCTTTGCTGGGCACATCAACCCGAAAACTGCATGAACCGCACCTTAGTTTCTTGTTTGGCCCTGCTTCTGCCCGCAGCAACACTGGCACAATTCCCATATGACCTGACCGTCCTCGATCAGCCTTACACCCCGTTGGAAGAGGCCACAGCCTTGCCTGCCGCCGCGTATGACGACGAGCTCGGCTGGGACGACCCCGAGTTTACCGCCGACATCGGCTTCGACTTTTCTTTCTCTGGTTATGTGGTGAATCAACTCGATCAAATCGGATTGGGCTCCTTGATGATGGGCACCACATTTGACGGCCCCATTTACTTGCACGGTGTCATGCCCACGAACTACGACCTCGCCGACCTCGGCATTGCGGGAGGTGATCCTTCCATTATCCGTTGGGCCACTGATGGCGCTCCGGGCAACCGCGTCTTTACCATCGAATAGGCCAATGCCGGGATGTATGACGAAGTCTTCGATTCCGAAGTTGTGACTTCGAGCTACGTCAACATTCAAGTGCGCCTTTTCGAAGTGGACAACGCCATCGAATTCCATTATGGCCCCTCCGATATCGCAGCAGAAATCACCAGCTTTGAGCCTCCGATTGCGGGCCTGCTGCTCGAGGTCGACATCCTGTCAGAAGAGTATGACGCCTCTATCTTTGGCTTGAGCGGAGATCCCACGACTCCCTATCTCAACTACATCGATGGGCTCTACAACTGGTATTACAGTCCCGGCTTGGACAGCTATCCCTCGGACGGCACGGTCTACCGTTTCGGCCCAACGGAGGTCACCCTGAACCTTGAAGACGTGGCGCAGGCGCGCTTCACGCTCGGTCCAAATCCCACGCAAGACTATGTGCAGGCGGTGTTTGACGGCACGCGGACATGGACGCTGCAGGACCTTTCTGGTCGCATCCTCGCTGCGGGCATGGACACCCAGCGCGCCCGGGTCGACATGACCGACCTGCCTGCCGGAACCTACCTCTTCTCCCTTGAAGGCGAGCAGACAGAAAAGGTCATCCGACAGTAATTCCTGACATCCTGACATTGGAACCGCCGGCCTGCTGACAGGTCGGCGGTTTTTTTGTGCCAAAAGGCTGCGGCACGCTTCTTGAAGTGGGTCGGGTCCACACATTGATTCAACATGCAGCAAGGCCAAATCAACGTACAGACGGAAAACATCTTTCCGATCATCAAGAAGTTCCTGTATAGCGACCACGAGATTTTCTTGCGGGAGCTCGTCTCCAACGCCGTGGACGCTACACAGAAGCGCAAGGCCCTTATCCGGGTTGGTGAACTCGAAGGCAACGCCGACGACGCCCAGGTGCACGTCATCCTCGACAGCGAGGCCAAGACGCTGACCATCCGCGATGCCGGAATCGGCATGAGCGAGGAGGAAGTCGACAAGTACATCAACCAGATCGCCTTCTCCGGAGCCACCGAGTTCGTGGAGAAGTTCCAAGAGAAGTACGCCGACAAGGCCGACGCCAAGGAAGCCATCATCGGCCACTTTGGCCTCGGTTTCTACAGCGCCTTTATGGTCGCCGACCGGGTGGACATCTACTCCTGGAGCCAGCGCCCCGACGCCGTGCCCGTGAAGTGGACCTGCGACGGTTCCCCCAACTTTGAGATGGGCGCCATCAGCGAGGACGACTTCAAGGCCCTCGGCCGCGCCGAGGACCAGCTCCACGGCACCGACATCGTACTCCACCTCGGTGAGGACGGCGAGGAATTCAATGAAGACGCCCGCATCAGCGGCATCCTCGACAAGTACTGCAAGTTCATGCCCGTCCCCGTCGTGTGCGGCACGTCTACCATTCAGGAAGACGATCCCAGCGGCGAGAAGGACGAAGAAGGCAACGTGAAGAAGGTATCGGTGGAGGTGCCCCGCGTGATCAACGAGACCGAAGCCATCTGGCTCAAGTCACCCGCCGATCTCGAGGACAAGGACTACCTGGATTTCTACCGGACGCTCTACCCGATGAACTTCGAGGAGCCGCTCTTCCAAATCCACCTCAACGTGGACTTCCCCTTCAACCTCACGGGCATCTTGTACTTCCCCAAGGTCAAGAAGGAGATGGATTTGCAGCGCAACAAGATCCACCTCTACTCCAACCAGGTGTTCATCACCGACAACGTAGAGAACATCGTTCCGGACTTCCTGACGTTGCTGCACGGGGTGATCGACAGCCCGGACATTCCGCTCAACGTCTCCCGCTCCTACCTGCAGGAAGATGCCAACGTGAAGAAGATCACGTCGCACATCAGCAAAAAGGTGAGCGACAAGCTCGCCAAGATGTTCAAGGACGACCGCGAGGACTTTGCCGCCAAGTGGAACGACATCCAGGTCTTTACCGAGTACGGCATGCTCATGGACGAGAAGTTCTTTGAGCGCGCCGGCAAGTTTGCCCTCTACGCTGACACGGCGGGCAACCACCGCACCATGGAGGAGCTCGTGGAAGCCGTCAAGGAGACACAAACCGACAAGGACGGCAATGTGGTCCTGCTCTACACGCCCAACCCTGCTGCACAGCACAGCTATGTGGCCGCAGCTGAGGATGCCGGATACGCGGTGCTCCACCTGGAGAGCCCGCTGACTTCTCACCTCGTGCAGAAGCTGGAGATGGGGTCGGGAGACACAAAGGTGCAGTTCCGCCGCGTGGACTCCGACATCGTCGACCGCCTGATCCCCAAAGACGATGCGCCTGAGAGCGTGCTCAATGAGGAGCAGCAAACGGCCATGAAGGAGGAGATCGAAACGATTGTACCGGACAAGACAACCTACAAGGTGTCCTTTGCCCCCATGTCTCCTACCGCACCGCCCATCACCATCACGCAGAGCGAATTCATGCGCCGCATGAAGGAGCAGCAGCGCGTCGGCGGAGGGGGCGGAATGGCCATGTTTGGCGACATGCCCGACAGCTATGACGTGGTGTTCAACGCCAACCATCCGCTGGTGACCTCGTGGACCGAAGGCGACGCCGAAGGCCGCAAGCCCAAGATGGAACGCGCCATCGCATTGGCCCGACTGTCGCAAGGATTGTTGCAAGGCGAAGAGCTCACACAGTTCATTGCGTCCGGTTATGCCAGCCTGAACGACTAAACTGCATTCATGAAATACGCACTGTGGGCCATTTTGGCCCTGTTCCTGCTGGTCGGCTTCAATGCCATGTCCAACTACAACGGCTTTGTCGCGATGGAAGAAACCGTCGACGAGCAATGGGCCAATGTGGAGACACAGTACCAGCGCCGCTTTGATTTGATCCCGAACCTCGTGGCCACCGTCAAGGGGGTCGCCGATTTCGAGAAAAGCACCCTCACAGCGGTCACCGAGGCCCGCGCCTCTGCCTTTAACGCCATGAAGGCCGTGGGCGATGGAACGGGCAGCATCGCCGATTTCCAGCGGTCCAACATGGTGCTCGGAGGTGCCATGAACGGCATGCTGGGGTACAGCGAGCGCTACCCGGAGCTCAAGGCCAACCAGAACTTCTCTGACCTCCAAGCGCAGCTCGAAGGCACCGAGAACCGCATCACCGTGGCCCGCAAGGACTTCAACGGCGCGGTCAAGGGGTACAATGGATCGGTGCGCCGCTTCCCCGGTGCTTTCTGGGCCAGCATGTTTGGGTTTGACCAGCGCGATTACTTCGAGTCTGTGGCAGGATCTGAGGCCGCCCCCGCAGTGGACTTCGGCGCCTGATGGCCGCACGTGACTTTCTGAGCGAGAAGGACAAGGCCGACATCTTGGCCGCCATCTCCGACGCCGAATCCCAGACCAGCGGAGAAATCCGCTTGCATGTGGAATCGCGGTGCAAGGCCGACGTGCTGGACCGCGCTGCCGCCGTGTTTGCCACCCTCGGCATGCACAAGACGGAACTCCGCAACGGGGTGCTGTTCTACCTCGCCACCACAGACCGGCAGTTCGCCATCCTCGGTGACGG
>Ga0206125_10000921_pt1 | contig 36734 bp, 35 predicted proteins | sample Helgoland_Spring_4_FD_148598 | JGI IMG/M metagenome (GOLD analysis project Ga0206125, IMG submission 148598) | Pelagic subsurface seawater microbial communities from Kabeltonne, Helgoland, North Sea - Helgoland_Spring_Bloom_20160331_1 | ecosystem: Environmental > Aquatic > Marine > Epipelagic ... | reverse complement strand
CCTATGATGAAGAGCACCCAACTCATCCAGTGAATCCATATGGGCGCACAAAGTTAATGATCGAAAATATAATCCGCGATTGGACAAAGGTAGATTCAAAAAGAAGGGGAACCGTTCTCAGATATTTTAACCCTGTCGGAGCCCATGAGTCTGGTCAAATTGGGGAAGAGCCAATTGGAATTCCAAATAATTTAATGCCGTATATTGCTCAAGTAGCTGATGGGCGGCGTGACCATTTGAATATTTTCGGTAATGACTATGAGACTGCAGATGGAACTGGTGCAAGAGATTATATCCATGTCGTAGATTTAGCTCTGGCGCATATAGGTGCTTTAAATAAAAGTAAGCTGGATAAGTTTGAAGTATTAAACATTGGAAGGGGGGAAAACACGACTGTTCTTGAGTTGATAAAAAGTTTTGAAGAAACTTCTGGTGTTTCAATTAAATTTAAATATTCACCTCGTCGGGATGGAGATCTTGCTGCCTTTTGGGCAAATTCTTCAAAATCATTTGAAAAAATGGATTGGAAACCAGAAAGAAATATAAAGAAGATTTGTGAAGATACTTGGCGCTGGCAGAAACTTAATCCAACTGGTTATGGAATTGAATAATTAAATTTGAGTAAATAGTTCAATCTGATAGTGTAAGGTTATCTGATGGAGTTTGAATTTTTGTCCTCCTGCCCATTAAATCCATTAGAATCCATATGCGTTGATCTGCTTCATATTTTTCAACAGTTGCAATAAAATTTGCAAAAGGTCCCTTTAAAACCTCTACTTGATCGCCTTTTTTTAATTTTTGTATAGGTATTAATTTTCCCGATAAATCGTATCGCTTCATTAAATGATCAACAAAGCTGGTAGGAATTGATTTGAGAATAGTATTAAAAGTAATTAAGCGAGATACACCGTAAGTACTGTTTATTTTATGCCAATCTGATTCTGCTTTATCAAATCTGATAAACATGTAACCTGGAAACAGAGGTTTAGAAGTATTTATAAATCGAGATAATCTTCGTGAAGTGGTCTCATGTAAGGGTAAGTATGTTTCAAATCCTTGTCGGTTTAAATTTTTTGCCGCTAGATGGTGTGAATTGGATTTAAACTGTAGAATGAACCACTCTTTTGACATGTAAATATACCTATGAATTAGCGTTCATTTTTGTACAAAATATTTAATAATTTCTAATATTCTCTAAAAAATGATAAATTACTAGTATTATTTTGATTTTTTTATCAAGATTAATCATTAATCATCACAATATGAATATGTAATATATCCTTTTGTATATAGTCTCATTATAATACAAATATATAGTTGACAGTAGATCTAGTAACATGCATGTTCATTTTTGAACTTATGGAAATAACTAAGTTAATTATTATATTAAAATTAGAAAGCTTTGTCTCAAAGCTTTGTGCGGTAGCTATTCTTGGCTAGTCGTCGTAAAGAGCATCAGGAAGATGCAAAGTTTAGGGTGTTTCAAATAATAAATGAAAACCCTCAAATGACCTCGCGTGAAATTGCCCAAAAAATTGGAATTTCTAATGGATCTGCTTATTACTTGTTAACATCATTAATTGATATGGGTTTTATAAAGCTTTCAAATTTTAAACAAAATTCACAAAAGATAAAATATTCTTATTTGTTAACTCCAAAAGGTATTCGTGAAAAATCTTTGGTTACAAGTAAATTTCTTGTGCGTAAAAAGAAAGAATATGAACTATTAAAAAAAGAGATTGCTGAGTTAGAGCGGGATTTAAGTTGAAAGATAGAATTAAAGAAATGCATATAAATTTCGATGTAACGTCGCATTATGTAAAATCTAAATCAAATTCAATAAATTGTAGCCTCTGATAATCAAAGGTTATGGGTAATTAGAAAAAGTCAGGTAACCATTCCTGAGGGTTTTCGTGTGGCGCTTGATTTGGAAATAGGCAATATGATCCACAACTTTGAGCCAGGTGGTGAAATTTAATTTGTTAAAGCGCATGCAGTTGCAGAGTTGGGTGGAGGTGGTCAGGTGAAAGTATCACCGGCTAAAATAGATAATGCCATTGCTCAGGCAGGCTAAATTTTGAGTACTTGCAAGCATGATTATCTGAGCACAGCAGAGCAATATAATGTGGTCGATGCTTTTGGGGACGATAAAGGCTATTATCGGTTCTTAGACATAGAAAAGATGATTCAATGTTAGATGCGCAAACCTTCAAGACTGTTATAGAAAACACCCCTTTAGTGTCTATAGATCTGTGCTTGATCTGTAATGGTCAAATCCTCCTAGGTATGCGACGTAATGAGCCGCTAAAAGGAATATGGTTTACCCCGGGCGGACGAATACATAAAAATGAAACCTGGCAGGATGCATTGCTTAGGATTGCTGAAGTGGAATTAGGGTTAAGTGGCATCGCGGTAGAGGATTTTGCTTTAATGGGTATGTGGGATCATTTTTATAGCAATAGTGCCCTTGATCAAAACACGTCAACTCATTATGTGAACCTGCCCCACTATGCAGAGTTTAAATCTAAACCTCAAATAGCCTTAGATGATCAGCATGGTGAATTTAAGTGGTTTGATCTGTCAGTGGCATCTAATGATGAAAAATTGCACCCTTATATGTGTAACTATACGAGTTGGTTATTAAATAGGAAGCACAACGCACATGATTAAAGCTGTCGTTATGGCGGGTGGCTCAGGCACACGCCTGTGGCCTTTATCTTGAGCCGCACACCCCAAGCAATTCTTGGCGTTGCATGGTGAGGACACCATGCTGCAGTCGCACTAAACGATTTGGTTATCATAGATACTAAAGACGCGCTTATGGTTGCGCACAAAGATTCGGTTCAGGATGCAAAAATCATTGCCCAGCAATTAAAGGCTAATGAACGCAGCGAATGGGAATTGCATCGCGAGGTATATCGCCCCTGGGGTAAATACGACTCTATTGATTTCGGCGATAATTATCAGGTAAAGAGATTAACAGTAAATCCAGGTGCTAAGTTAAGTGTCCAAATGCATTACCATAGATCAGATCACTGGGTCATTGTCGCAGGACAAGCGAGAGTGCACTATGGCGATAAATTCCATGATCTTAGCGTTAATGCGTCGACATATCACGGCAAAGAAGTCGTTCACGCTTTGGAAAACGTTGGTGATATTCCATTGGAGTTGATTGAAGTGCAGGTGGGTCACTATCTTGGAGAGGATGACATAGTCAGGTTTGATGATGTTTATGGGCGAGAGTAGTAAGAATCTATTATCAACTAACCCTGCGGCCTTGGGTCTGATTCAGTCTGCCTAAAATTGCGAGTTTTGACCATTATCGAGGTAAATTGTGAAAAAAAAGATATCTATTATTATAACTAATTACAATCGCGTTGCGTTTATTGATAGGGCAATAAGATCATGCTTAGACCAGTCTTTGGGGTCAGAATTTTCAGTGGAAATTGTTGTTGTAGATGATTGTTCAACTGATAACTCACTCAAACTGCTGGATATGTTTCGAGACGACATTATTCTCGTACAGCATAAAAAAAACTTAGGAGTTGCGGCGGCGTCGAATAGTGGTCTAAGAGCGGCTACTGGTGATTTCTTAATGAGGCTAGATGCAGATGATTTTTTGAACAACTACTCTGTATTTATTCTGGCAAGTATCTTGCGAGAAAATAATGAATATGGTTTTGTATACAGTGATCATTTTAAAGTTGATGAGAGAGGATTCAAGAAAGAAAAACAACGACTAAATAACTTGGAAGTTTTATATAATCATGGAGCTGGCGTTATGTACAGGAACGATGTCATTGAAAAAATAGGGTTTTATGATGAATCTTTGGCGAATTGTGAAGATTATGATTTTTTGATTCGGATGACTAAAAATTTCAATGGCTTTTACGTACCACTACCACTTTATAGATACAATATTCATGGAAACAATTTGTCCTTAAGAGATGATCGAGAAGATTATAAAAACTTAGTGAGGAGTAATCATGGAATTTAAAATTGGTAATGTCACCTTTGGTGGAGACAAAACAGTAGTAATTGCGGAAGCAGGGGTAAATCATTTAGGAAGAATGGATTATGCAGAGGAATTGGTAAAGACAGCAAAAAGAGCAGGCGCTGATATTATTAAATTTCAGACATATAAAGCATCTAAACTAACAACAAAAAGTGCTCCTAGATTTTGGGATTGGGATGGAGAGAGAGATTCTAAGGGTAGTCAGTATGATTCTTATTCTAATTTGGATTCTTTCGGCGAAAATGAATACCAACAGTTAATAGCAATATGTAATAAATATGATATCGAGTTTATGTCCACTCCATTCGATGAAGAATCTGCAAAAATGCTAGTTGACTTGGGGATGAAAGGATTTAAGATAGCATCTTGTGATATTACAAATATCCCATTTTTGTCTTATCTAGCCAGATTCAATCTTCCGATGCTGCTTTCCACTGGTGCTTCTAGTATCCACGAGATTAGCGAAGCCATCGCTGCTATTGAATCGCTAGGATCTGGCAGTGTTGGTGTGATGCAATGTACTCTATGCTATCCAACTGACGCGCAAGATGCCAACCTCAGAGCAATATCAACGTTGAAGACTGAGTTTCCCGATAAATTGATAGGATTCAGTGATCATACTTTAGGGACCATAGTCCCATCGGCATCAATCTTATATGGGGTCACCTATATTGAGAAGCACTACACATTTGATAAAACTCTACCAGATAGTGCGGATCATTGGTTGTCTTTGGATGAGAGTGAACTAAAGGACTTGGTCGATAATTTACGAATTCTTGAGTTGGCAATGGGTAGTGAAATAAAAGAAAAGAAAGATTGTGAGGATGCGACTTTTAAGTATGCCCGAAGAAGTTTGGTTGCGAACAATAATATAAAAAAAGGCGATGTGATCACCGAGAATGATCTGACTGCAAAGAGACCGGGTACAGGACTTGCACCAGTTTTCAAAGATAGGTTTGTTGGACAGAAAGCGAATGTGGATATACCTGAAGATAGCCTGATAGAGCTGGGCTGGATTGAATAAATTTTAGACTTAAAAGATGAATTAGTATTATGATATTAGCGATAATTCAAGCCAGAGTAGGCTCCACGAGATTACCAGGTAAAGTTCTTCTAGATATAAGAGGAAAAACAGTAATCAACCATGTTGTAACAAGAGTTTCAGCATCAAATCTTATTGATGATGTAGTTGTAGCAACAACTTTGCTGGATGGGGATGTTGCACTGGTTAAGGAGTGCGCAGGATTAGGTGTTAAGGTATTTTGTGGTTCTGAGCAGGATGTCCTAGACCGATATTATCAAGTGACTAAAATCCTTTTACCAGACCACATTGTGAGAATAACGGCCGACTGCCCGGTGATCGACCCTAAAGTAATTGATTTGGTGGTTGCTGAGCATTTAGCAACTGGTGCCGATTATACTTCTAATACACTGGATATACCGTACCCTGACGGTCAAGATGTAGAGGTATTTAAATATTCAGCGCTAGAATTGGCATGGAGCAACGCTGTATTGGCATCTGAGAGAGAGCATGTCACTCCTTTCATAAAGCTGAATGAAAAAACTTTTAATGTCCACAAAATTCTGGGCATTAAAAGCCATTCAGATATGCGATGGACTCTGGATGAGAAAGAAGATTTAGAGTTAATTTCTATATTGTTTGATAGATTATTTGATATCGATTCTCTGTTTTCAATGGAAGACATTCTTGCAGTTTTCCAGAGTGAGGAAGGGCTAATGTCAATCAATAGCATGCACATTAGAGAAGAGGGCTATAGAAAGTCTCTTGAACATGATTATATTATAAAACCTGGTGAATCGGAGTCTCTATGAGTCAAGCGGAAAATCTTTATAAGAAAGCAAAATTACTTATCCCTGGAGGTACACAGTTACTGTCTAAAAGACCTGAGATGTTTGCGCCCCAGCAGTGGCCTACCTACTATAAAAGGTCGAAAGGGTGCGAGGTTGTTGATCTAGATGGAAATATCTATACGGATATGTGCTACATGGGAATTGGATCTTGCACGCTAGGGTACGCTGACGAAGATGTAAACAATGCGGCAAAAGAAGCTATCGATAATGGTTCCATGAGCACGTTAAATCCTCCTCAAGACGTCGAGCTTGCAGAGCTTTTAATAAGTTTACATCCATGGGCCGAACAGGTCAGATACACAAGATCTGGTGGTGAGGCTATGTCTGTAGCTGTCAGAATTGCAAGAGCGAAAACGAGTAAAGATGTAGTATTATTCTGCGGTTATCATGGATGGCATGATTGGTATTTGTCCGCAAATATCAGTGAGAAAGATGAGTTAGCTGACGGTCACCTTCTCCCTGGATTGAATCCATTGGGAGTGCCCAGTGGACTTAAAGGGTCAGCATTCCCGTTTGGATACAATGACATTGATGCATTTTTAGAGCAAATCAAGAAAAATAAAAATAAGGTCGGTGCTGTAGTAATAGAAGTTATCAGAAATATGTATCCAGACTTTGAATTTTTCAAAACTATAAGAGATGTCTGCGATAAAGAAGGTATTGCGCTGATTTTTGATGAGATAACTTCAGGGTTCCGATTAAATGGTGCCGGTGCTCATATGGAGTTTGGAAAAGAAGAAAGCTGTTGCAATTATTGCTTCCAACCAGATATTGCGGTTTTTGCAAAAGCCATGACAAATGGATATCCAATGTCAGCAATAATTGGTAAACGGGAGTTTATGTCTATAGCTCAGGATACGTTTATTAGTAGTTTGTATTGGACCGACAGTATAGGCCCCGCGGCTACTATCGCAACTATCAAAAAGATAATAAAAGAGGACGTTCCTAGTTATACAAAGGGTTTGGGTGTGCAGACTCAGCAGCTTTGGTTGCAAGCCGCTAAAGAATCTGGTTTGAAAATAAAAATCACAGGCCCCGTCCCTCAATTAAGCATTTTTGCCTTCAGCTATCCTAATGCCCTTGAAATTAAAACTCTTTTCAATCAACTTATGCTCGAAAGAGGCTTTCTTACTACCACAGCCTTTTATCCTTCTTTTGCCCACAACCAAGATCACTTAAATAGTTATGAGAATGCTGTTAAAGAAGTTTTCTCAATCTTAAAGGACGCTATTGATAATAATATGGTCAATAGAAAATTAAATGGACCTGTCTGCCATGATGGCTTTAGGAGGCTAACTTAACTATGCAGAAATTAGAGCTAGTTTCGAAAAGACTCCTTCTCCAGCCTTTTAAGCCTCAACATGTTAGTAAAGACTATCTTGATTGGATGACTGATGAAGAGCTGACACGCTATATTCAGAAGGGAAACCCTAATCTAACTCTGGATGATCTAAGAATATTTGTTGAAGATTTAGATAGGAGTGATAACGATATTTTCTATAGAATAATATTCAGTGATAACAATTTGCATATTGGTAATATCCGGCTTGGACCTATTGATTTTGATAAAGGTTCAACAAGTTTTGGGATTCTAATGGGCAGAAAGGAATATCATAAGCAAGGAATTGCTGAGGAAGCAATTAATCTCATAAAGGATTTTGCATTTCAAGATTTAGAGCTGTCATTGTTCCAGTTTGAATGCATTGCTGATAACTTTGCTGCTATGTCGCTCTATAAAAAAATGGGTTTTGTCAAAAAACATTTTGATGAGAAATTTCAAAAAGAAAATATTATCTATGATCAAGTGCTTTGGTATGAAAACAATTCCTAACCTATAACCTATAACCTATAACCTATGACATATAACAGAGGCATGGACTTGGATAAGAAGCTGATTGAACAAGTAGATATCATCTTAAAAGAACTCTTTCCTATCTGCAGGAGCATTAGCGGCTCAGGATTGCGTGAAACTCTTTCTTACTTAAATAAGATTACTTCGTTTGATATAAAGTCTTTTGAAAGTGAATCTAAGTACTATGACTGGCAGATGCCTAAAGAATGGAAAATAAATGATGCTTTTATTAAAGATTCGAAAGGAAATAGAGTTGTTGATTTCAAGGAAAGTAATTTGCATGTTGTTAACTACAGCATTCCCGTCGATGGATTATTTTCTTATAAAGAACTAAAAAAGAAAATACATACACTACCCGATTTACCTAACGCAATACCCTATAGGACAACATACTACAATGATGATTGGGGTTTTTGTATGACTCATAATGCTTTTAAAATGCTTGATACAGAAATGCACTATGAGGTAAAAATAGACTCTAAACTAGAATGTGGGGAAATTAATTATGGAGAGATCTTTCTTCAAGGAGAAAATAAAAAAGAAATCATTATCACAACTTATCCGTGTCACCCTTCATTAGCTAATGATAATTTAAGCGGTGTAGTTCTTTGGATCCTCTTGTTAAGAGAACTAAAGAAAAAAAACCTGAGAAATAATTATACTTTTGTAATTCACCCGGAAACTATTGGAGCTATCGGTTACATTGCCACCAATGAGGAAAAAATCCTTAAGCTCGATGGAGGGTTTGTGCTCTCAACTGTTGCTGGACCTGGAGCGTTTGGTGTTAAGAAAACTTTTCAAGAAGATTCTTTTTTAGACAAAGCTATAGAATTATCTTTAAAAGAGCGAAGCCTTGATTTTCTTAATTATCCTTTTGATCCTGATGCGGGAAGTGATGAGAGGCAATACTCATCTCCTTATTTCAAAATACCGATGACATCCATCTGTAAGGATAAGTATTTTGAGTATGATTATTACCATACTAGCCTTGATAACCTAGAATTTATTGCAGCTAAGTATCTTTTAGAGACGATGGATTTGTATTTAGACGTTATAGACAAAATTGAAAATGATAAGATTCTTATATCTCTAAATCAGAAATGTGAGCCAATGTTAGGGAAACGTGATCTATATCCAAAAGTTGGCGGGCAACTTAAACAAAATAAAAATATAAAAACGGAGTGGGATGTTAAGCTAAAAGCTATTAATTGGTTAATGTATCTGTGCGACGGTAAAACATCATTAATCGATATATCAAAGCAGACTAATATTGATTTTAATATTTTGGTCGAGACTGCGGAGCAATTATCAGATAAAAATCTCCTAAAAGAAGTTGATTAGGTGCTGAATCCATACGATTTTAAAAAGTTTTATAATCTCCATGAAGGCGAGTCATGTTTTCTCTTTGGTGACGGTCCATCAATCAGAATGTTTGATTATAGTTTTTTTACCAAAAAAATTGCTATCACTTGTGGTATGCAATTATTCCACAGGGACTTCCATAAGTTAGACTGTCCTTATTACATGTTAATTGAGCCATATCTTTTTTATCCCGATTGGTTATTGAGAACGCAAAAACGTCAATATTTAAAAAACCACAGAATTATCACTAACGAAATTAGAAATATCATAAAAGCAAGAAGCGATATGAATTTCTTTCTCAATCTATCGAATATCTTCGCAATACAAAGAAGGAATGTATTTTTTCTTCATAAGTGGCTGCTGTATAAAGATAAAAAATTTAAACCTTTCCTTGATTGGGAAATCAATCCACTTGCAAGTTCTTATTATTCATCGCTTTCTTTAGCAATGATCATGGGGTTTAAGAAGGTCTTTTTAGTAGGTTTTGACGCATATAATATAAGGGCTTCATCTTATCGCTGGTATCAGAAAGGATATGATCAGCATCATGATTTGGTAGAAAAAATCAGAGACCCTTTTCTTGAGATCTACTGTGAAAACATTGAACTTTTCAACATAAGCGTTGAACCCACAATAAGTTTGGCGCAACATGTCTCCTATCAGGAATTTACTGGGCAAAATTCTTTAATGCAAGATAACAAGTCGATTATAAATTCTTCATACCTAGATTTAATGAATCAAAGGTTTGATGATATTTAAATGGAGAAATAAAATTAATAAATACATAGATACAATATTTTCGCTAGTGGGAAAAAATGCTTTAGTTATAGGCGGCTTAGGTCAAATAGGTATAAATTCGGTAAAAATATTACTTGAGGCTGGAGCTTGTGTTGAAGTCATTGATGTTATCGATGAGAATGAGAGCGCAGCAGCCAAATCTTTAAGAAGCGAATACAAAACTGAGAGTTTAATTTTTTCGAAATTAGATATAACAGATGAATCGGCGGTCAGAGAAAAGATTTCAGACACTGTAAACTCCTTTGGTAATATAGATATTTTGATTAATCATGCCCACTATAAGGGTAACCCTGAACTTCTTATACCTCACAGCAAGTTCTTTTCTTCATTCGAAGAATATCCTTTTGAAGTTTGGAAAGAAACAATTGATGTAAATTTAAATGGACTTTTCTTGATCACGAAGGAAGTGGGTCTATCTATGGTGAAGCAAAAAAGTGGAGTTATTGTTAATACGGCTTCTACATATGGGCTTGTAAGCCCTAATAAATCGATATATGGAGATTCTGGCATAAATAGCCCAATATCATATGCCGTAACAAAATCTGCGATATTAAACTTTTCAAGATATTTAGCAACACATTGGGCAGATCATAATATTAGGGTTAATACAATATCGCCTGGAGGGGTAGAAAATCCCGGTCAGTCAGACGAATTTAAAAAGAATTATGCTAAATTGACGCCTCTTAAAAGATTAGCAAAAGTTAATGATTATCAAGGTGCAGTTTTATTTTTAGCGTCTGAGGCTTCTTCATATATGACAGGATCAAATTTGGTAGTAGATGGTGGTTGGACATCATGGTAAAGGATCATTAGCATGAAAATAGTGTTTATTACAGGAAGCCATCCTAGGCATAAATTTTTAGCTAGGAAAATAGATGAATCAGGACATCTATCTCTAATTATCTCTCAAAAAAGAGAGCCTTTTGTTCCTGCTGCTCCTATCGGCATAGATAAAAGCTTATCTGATATTTATATTACTCATTTTAAAAATAGGGAAAACAGTGAAGATTTATTTTTTGGAGATTCGAAATGGCCGGACGTTAATATTCGTACAATAGAGAAAGATAAACAAAACAGTAATGAGATTCGTGATTTGATATCTGGAGAAAGCCCAGATTTACTAATTAGCTATGGATGCGGAATTATATCAGATGAAATAATAAATCTTGCCAAGGATGCGTGGAATATTCATGGTGGCCTATCTCCATGGTATAAGGGAGGCATTACTCTTTTTTGGCCTAGCTATATGCTAGAGCCACAAAAGACAGGGATGACTATCCACGAACTTACAAGTGACTTAGATGCTGGAGACGTGATTCATCAATGCGTGGCAGATTTAGTAAGGGGAGATGGTATTCATGACACAGCATGTCGTGCCGTGGTCGCCATCGGAAATGATATTACTAGATTAATAATGATGTTGGCTGACGGACAAGATTTAGTCAAAAAGAAACACCGTACTAACGGTAAGTTATGGATAGGGAAAGATTGGAGACCTGAGCATTTACGGTTAATTTATGAAGTTTATGGTGATCGTATAGTTGATCACTATCTTGATGGTGAGTTTGAGAATCGAGATCCAATAATACATAGGCAGTTCTGATTACGATTTAATCTTTTATTTTCTTGAGATAGCCATTCGTCAAAAGATCACACCTCTGACAAGCTGATCATACTGGTGGCAACCGGAGATCTCGGTGCAAGAGATGTGTCGTGAAATGGTTGCGCATGACCTAGAAGACGCCAAGAAAAATGCGCTACTAACGAATAGTGGATTCTAGTGTTTCTGGATAAACCTGATGAAGAAAGCATGCCGAAGTGGATGCTCTGAGAGCTGCAGAAACCATTGATTTCATGACAGTCCGGTGGGCTCATCTTTCAAATGATGTTTTAGAACATGCTTCAAAAAGAATTAATGATGGAATTGAAAAGGTGGCTAGGGTGGTTCACACATTTTTAGCAAATCAACAACAATTATTGAGTGAGAGTAATTATGGAATTGTCTGAGGTAAAGTTGGCGGTTATTGGTTTAGGTTATGTTGGTTTGCCGTTAGCTGTCGCTTTTGGTCAAAATCGTAGTGTTGTTGGTTACGATATTAATGTGGCCAGAGTTAATCAATTAAAAGAGGGTTTGGATGATACGCTTGAAGTTTCTTCAAATGAAATACGCAACTCTACTTTATTAGCATTCAGCACCGATTTATCGGACTTGGAATCCTGTAATTGTTATATCGTAACGGTCCCTACTCCAATAGATGAGGCGAACCAACCGGATCTTCGCCCTCTATTAAATGCTAGCAAGGCTATAGGAAAAATACTCAAAGACGGAGATCTGGTAATTTACGAATCAACAGTATATCCCGGCTGCACTGAAGAAGTGTGTGTACCAGTGCTTGAGGAGTATTCTGGCTTGAAGTTTAATACCGGATTTTTCTGTGGGTATAGTCCAGAACGTATTAATCCTGGTGACAAACAGCACCGGATTGGCGATATAGTAAAGGTTACTTCTGGTTCGACTGAAAAAGTGAGTGAGCTTGTTAATTTGTTATACCGCGAAATAATTATGGCGGGCACTCATAAGGCAGCCTCTATTAAGGTGGCGGAAGCTGCAAAAGTCATAGAAAATGTCCAAAGAGATGTCAATATAGCGTTGATTAATGAGTTTGCACTGATATTTAACCGACTTGGTATTGATACGGAAGATGTGCTGGCAGCTGCTGGCAGCAAATGGAATTTTTTACCATTTCGCCCAGGGTTGGTCGGAGGTCATTGTATTGGTGTAGATCCTTACTATTTAACTCACAAGGCTCAGGTTATAGGATATCACCCTGAAATTATTCTAGCTGGGCGACGTATTAACGATGGCATGCCAATCTACGTTGTCTCTCAGCTTGTAAAAGCTATGGCGCACAGAGGGATTCAGTTGTGGGGAGCCAAAGTGTTAGTGCTTGGTTTTACTTTTAAAGAAAATTGTCCTGATATAAGAAATACTAGAGTCATTAATATTATCGAGGAACTAGAAAGTTATAAATGCTCTGTCGATATTTTCGATCCATGGATCAAAAGTTCAGAATTAGAGATAGAATACAATAAAACCCCAGTTACTGACTTAACTCCTGGCAGTTATGACGCCATCATTATAGCCGTTGGTCATGACGACTTTAAAGACATGGGTGTTGCGCGTATAAGAGAATTAGGGAAGAACACCCATGTGCTATACGACCTAAAGTATATGTTTGATAAAGAAAAAACGGATATAAGATTATGATCCTAAAAAACTATTCTGAAATTTGTTCGAGCTTAAAATCTGATAAAAAAGTTTGGCTTGTGACCGGTGTAGCAGGCTTTATAGGAAGTAACTTACTAGAAACTCTTCTTAAGCTGGGACAGCGTGTTGTTGGGCTGGATAACTTTAGCACAGGGCATCAGCGTAATTTAGATGAAGTTCAGAGCCTAGTAAGTGCTAAAGAATGGAGCAATTTCCACTTTATTAATGGAGATATTACTAATTTAAAAGACTGCAGCACAGCATGTGCCGATGTCGACTTCGTTTTGCATCAGGCTGCTCTTGGATCCGTCCCCCGAAGTGTTGCTGATCCAGTGGCGACGAACAATAGTAACGTGACGGGATTTTTAAATATGTTAACAGCTGCACGTGATGCGAAGGTATTGTCTTTTGTTTATGCTGCGAGTAGTTCCACTTACGGCGATCATCCTGATTTACCAAAACAGGAGGACATAATAGGTAACCCACTATCTCCCTATGCGGTTACAAAGCTAGTAAATGAGCTATATGCTAAAGTCTTTGATAAAGCTTATGGCTTTCAATCAACGGGTCTTCGTTATTTCAATGTTTTTGGGCGACGACAAGACCCGAATGGTGCGTATGCGGCTGTAATACCAAAGTGGGCAAATGCAATTGTTAATGGCGAAACTGTCATTATTAATGGTGACGGAAAAACTAGCCGTGACTTTTGCTACATCAGCAATGCAGTTCAAGCAAATATTCTTGCTGCTACAACAGAGAACTCTGATGCTAGAGGGAAGGTGTACAACGTTGCTGTGGGTGAAAGAACTTCCCTTAGCGAACTATATCTACTAATCAAAGAGTCCCTCGCAAAACATGGGGTATCGGTGGATTCGGAACTTGCATATTCTGCATTTAGAGTTGGTGACGTAAGACATTCACTAGCAAGCATTGATAAAGCAAGGAATTTTCTCGGTTACAGCCCATCTCATAATGTTGAACAGGGGTTAGCAGAGGCAATGGCTTGGTACAGTGGCTCTGGAGATAAGTAGACATGAACGAGAATATGATCAAAAGGTTATATGCGCAGATAAGTAATCAGCGACGGTTACAATTTAAATTATTACTTTTTGTCACTGTACTAGCCTCCTTTGCAGAAATTGTTAGTTTAGGTGCTGTAGTCCCTTTTATAGCTGTAGTCACACAGCCAGAAAAAATATTTTATTATCCGTTCATGAGTGAGTTTGCGAGTATCTTTGACATAACAACTCCCCAAAACCTAGTGGGGCCAATAGCCCTTTTGTTCGTTGCGGCAGGCATTTTTGCTGGAATACTGAGGATAATCGTGCTTTATGCGAGCATTAGATTTAGTAATTCTACAGGGGCTGACCTGAGCGCTGAAATGTATCGTCGTACTCTTCATCAACCATATCTTGTTCACATAAGTAGAAGTAGTAGCGATATTATTAGTGGAATAACTCAAAAAGTTGCAACAGCTACTAGTGTAATAGCCGCTTTAGTGACAGTTATTACGAATTCGGTTCTTTTTATTGCCATATTTAGTGCGCTTATTTTAATAGATCCACTGATCGCTGGAGTAGCTTTCGGTGTTTTTGGCTCAATGTATATAATTATTTCCTTATCCGCAAAAAAAATACTCGCTGACAACGGCGTTGTTGTCGCTAAACAGCAAACGAATGTTGTTAGGTCATCTCAAGAGGGTTTGGGGGCGATCAGGGATGTGTTACTTGAAAAAAGCCAGCACTTTTATAGTCAGTCTTATAGTTATTGCGTTCAACAACTGCAGAGAGCATTGGGCACTAATCAGTTCATAACGTTGGCGCCCCGATATGTGATGGAGGCACTCGCGCTGGTAATGATAGGGTTGTTTACATTTTTTGTTAGTGACGATTCCGCATTAATTAGTTCTGCTATGCCAACTTTGGGCGCCTTGGCCTTGGGAGCTCAAAGGCTTCTGCCCGTTTTGCAGCAGTTATATGGTAATTTCAGTTTATTTGCTGGAAGCCAGCAGTCATTACTCGATGTAATTGTTTTACTTGAGCAGCCAGTAGAAGAGACGATCGAGGATAGTACTCTCCCACCACTTAGTTTCCAAAGAAATATAAAGCTAGATCAGTTAAGTTTTGGGTACTCGCCAGGAGGGCCGTTTGTTTTATCTGACTTGGATATTCAAATCTCAAAGGGCTCGATGGTAGGATTTGTTGGTGAGACTGGAAGTGGCAAAAGTACTGCCATAGATATAATTTTAGGTTTGCTTCGTGCATCCGAAGGAAAGCTATTAATTGATGATGTGGAAATAGATAATTCAACCGCGGCGATGTGGCAAAAAATGCTGGCTCATGTCCCACAACATATATACTTATCCGACGCAAGTATTGCAGAAAATATTGCATTTGGTATTCCATATGAGGACATAGATTATGAGAGAGTTCATGAGGCCGGCTATCAAGCGCAAATGAGTGATTTCGTCGGTAAACTTCCCTATGGTTATGCAACTATTGTTGGTGAGCGAGGGGTTAAGTTTAGTGGTGGCCAGCGACAACGTATAGGTATTGCTCGAGCTTTATATAAAAAGGCGAGCGTATTAGTTTTGGATGAGGCGACTAGTGCGCTTGATAGCAAGACTGAAAGTTCAGTTATGGAGGCAGTAGGTACACTGAAAGCGCAACTGACAGTGATTATTATTGCTCATCGTATTACAACATTAGAAAAATGTGATGTCATTTTTGAATTTTCTGCTAATGAAACTATCAAGACAATTAGCTATCAAGAATTGATTAATCGAGATACAAATTCAAAGACTGTAAAAAACGAGAGTATCTCCTGAATGTCAGCAGGTGTGAAATATAGATATCTGATTCGAGACCATTTAGTGAATGGAAAATCGCTCTTGAATAAGACGTTTATAATTGTTTGCGGAGAAAAATAAAGTGGAGATAAGATTTAGTCGGCTATTTGATTCTCGACTAAGTAAACTATGTGCATTATCTTGGGTTGTACTTGCTGTAGTGTTCACCCTTGAGCCTTTGAGTAGCGCAGTTTCTGTTGTAGGCGTTACATCGATCGGTCTTGCTGTATTACTCGCAATAACCTCACCAATGCGTGCAACATACTTACTTCCTTTTTTCGTTCTATTGGGTCCTATAATTTTATTTCGACTCCCTGGTGTCGGTTCTGTAAATGCCGGAGACATTGTTTCACTTGCATTACTATTTTCTATTACTGTGGTTTCTAAATCGAAGCTAACAATAACTCTTTCTCCCATCTTTTTTATATTTATTTTTTTATTTTTAGGTTCGGTAATATTTTCTCAAGAAATAGGTTCCGCGTTTGTTGGTTTTAGTAAAACTGCGCAGTTTATTATCCTCGCTTGGATGACATCACAATTTCTTGTAACTGATCAACAGCGGATTTACTTGTTATTAAGTTGGGTGTTGGTGTCTTCAATTGGCGCCTTGATGATGTTGCGTTTTTGGTTAATGTTGGACAATGGTTTTTTGGTTTCTTGGGCGGCAGGTGTGGAAAGTGTGGTTACTTCTGAAAGTGCTGTTGGTATCCTTTTCAGACCGACTTATTTCTATACTAACTTTGGATTGCCTTTAGCTTTAAGTTCAGTTTTCGCAGCTTGGATGATTACATCGACAGCAATCAATATTCGCCGAGGCCTCAAATTCTTTCTGTTTTTTTGCTTGATAATTTGTATGGTCTGTTTAGTTCTTAATAATACGCGAGCCTATTTGTTACCAGCAGCTTTCTTGGTAAGTGCTATCTTAGTTATGTATCTGTTTAAATTTTTTAAGGTGACGACGTATTCCATAATACTCATCGTCTTTTTGTCGTCTGCTTTTTTGTATGATTTTGAATCTCTAGATAATGAAACGCCTAGCCTGCAATCTGCACTAATTGAACGTTCAATGGATTCCTCTCCTGTGGAAGTAAGACTTTCCGTATGGGCCAACGCAATTTCTATCCAATCGGAAAATTTGTTTCGATTTTTTTTAGTAGGATATGGTCCTCAGTCAACATTTAGGCAAGACACGGATCTTATGAGAGAAATGAAGACCCATTCTGGTGGTGCTGAAGGATCACTGGATTCTGCAATAATAGGCTTTCTTACTGACTATGGCCTAGCTCTGACAGTCTTAATTATATGTTACGTTTTTTGGTGGATCTCAGGCATGGCTGTTAGCCGAGATAAGACGACAAGAGAGTTTTGTAATCTATATGTTATATTGGGATTAATAGTGATCTTTAGTTCGATTTTTCAACAGTTTGGGGCCAATGGTGCCGGTTTGGTCGCACTCCAGCTCCTTGGCTTCAGATGGGGGAAAGGGACATCCGCAGTTTCTGGGAGGATGAATAATTTCAATACAGGTGCGATCAACTAATGGAGCCACCTCGTGTTGTATTGCATGTTATTCCGACGTTGGGTATTGGTGGAGCGGAACGTCAGTTAGTCGCGTTAGCTAACAAACAATCTGATCTTGGCATTCAGGTTCATGTTGCCTTGAGAAGAAATGGTGCTTTTCGGGGGCTCATTAAGAAAGATCTGGTAGTCGTGCATGAAATCGGTGATTATCGTGGTCTAGATCCAAGGCTTGTATTGAATCTTGTGCGGCTCATTAAGAAGATCAATCCCGATGTGGTTCAGAGCTGGCTGCCTCAGATGGATATAATTGCAGGGATAGCTTGCATCATCTCGAGGGTCTTATGGGTATCTACCGAGCGAACAAGTGCTCAATTCTATAAAACAAACCGAACTCCAATTGCAAACTGGCTGAGAGAAAAAATTGTGCGGTTTAGCGACGCTATTGTAGCCAATTCTGATAGTGGCGCAGAGATGTGGAAGTCGATCCTGCCAGGCAAAAAAAATATTTCAAAAATAGGAAATATGGTAGATTTAGAAGGTATTCAAGCGTCTATTAGTAGTAAAGAGTGTGGCAAGAACCCTAGTGGTTACATTCTAGTGGCAGGTCGGTTGGTAAAAAGTAAATCTATAGAGCTCATTATTTCAGCGTTTGAGCGATTGCCAAAAGCATCAACGTTACGGCTTAGAATTGTTGGAAATGGCCCTCTTGAAGCGACTCTTGTAAAGCGAATTAATGGCAGCCGGTACCATGATCGTATAGAGCTTATTTCCAAAGATACTGTGAGTTGGTGGGGTTATTTGCAGACTTGTCGTATGTTTATAAGCATGAGCCATTATGAAGGCAATCCTAATACCGTATTAGAGGTAATGGCGGGAAATTGCGCCTTGATAGTTAGCAATATTAGCGCCCATCATGAGATTCTTGATACTAATTCAGCGCTTTTCGTTGATGTAGATAATATAGAGGATTTAGTCAATGCGATTGTTAATGTTGACAGTGAATTCAGCGAAGCGTTAAAAAGATCATCGAATGCAAGGGCGCGTGTCATGGGGATGACTGACACTAAGATGGCACTGGAATATGAAAGTGTTTACTCAAATTTGTAAATTCCGTTTGAATTATCTAACAAAGCAGGTTTTAGAAAATAGATAGTATGTCTATCAAGCATTAAATCAAACCGATCTATGCTGTTAATTTCATAATATATTGCTGTTAGATTGGTCAAGCTTATCGCGGTTAGTTTATAAGGTGTAGTCATTCAAATAACTATGATTTCTAAATTTATACTTACATGGGAAGTTAAAATAACTTGTTAATGTTCCATGGGCTTTATCTAGGTAGTCATAAAAATAATATTTTCCTCAACAGGGACGGTGAACAACCGACGCAGGATAATGATAAATAATAACAATCGTTCAACCTTCAGTTTGATGTTGCCACTAACCATGGGGCTTCTCTTTGGATTCTTGATTCTTGATTACGGATCTTCGCTAATTGAACTTAGTGAAAAGCCTGAAGAGTTTGCTTTAGGTGTTGAAACGTCTACTTATTGGGGTTCATTTTCCGGTCGGCGCATTCACTGTAGCACTCCCAATGATAGTGATGAATGTATTACCACATATGCTAAACATGATGCGGATAAGGAGATAGTCTTATGGTTAGGCAACTCTCAATTACATGCAATAAACCAAATGGAGGCTAAAGATACCAATGCTGTTGAAATACTGCACAGATCTATGCGTGATGATGGTCAGTACGTCATGGGTTTATCCTATCCAAATACCTCATTGCAAGAGAACTACGTAGCATTTGAATACCTAAGTTATAAATTAAAAGTTGAGACACTTATTCTCCCGTTAGTTTTTGATGATTTTCGCGAAACGGGAGTTGGTGATCAGTTCTCGCTTGCCTTTGAGACACCTGCGGTAGTTAGGAGTCTTAGTCGGACTAAAATCGGGGAATCTTTAGTCGGTGGTCATAATATAAAGTCTTCAGAAAACTCCGATATGGCTGGTCTGCAGGAGACAATACAGGAGCAGTCGGAAGTATATCTAAATGATATGTTGAAAAATAAGTGGGTAATCTGGGCGGAGAGGGCTGATTTGAGGGCTCAAATTTTCGGAAATTTATATCTTTTTAGGAATTGGATATTTGGCATAAATGCATCCTCGATTAGGAATATGATCCCAGGGCGATATAAACAAAATTTAGAAGCATATAATGCTATTTTAGAGTCAGCTGCGAAGCAAAACATAAATGTTTTAACTTATATTGTACCGCTTCGCAATGATGCTCAAAGGCCTTATAACGAAGATCATTATATCAGGTTTAAAGAAGAAGTACGATTAATGGCAAAAGATAATGGCGCCCGCTTTACTGATTTGGAAAATTTGGTGCCTTCGCAAGAATGGGGAAACAAGGGCAGCACCGGGCTTGGTCAGGAATCAGAGATAGACTTTATGCATTTCCAGGCTAAAGGGCACCAGCGTCTTGCTGAGGCTATTTCAGATGGTTTAGTCATTTTGGGCGGAGAACAAACAGATGATTTTTAATTCTCTGACATATTTTGTTTTACTACTAACAATAATTCCTTTATTTTGGATTCTACCCTATCGGGCTCGTTTATTACTTATTCTAACATCTAGTTTCATGTTTTATGGTTTCTGGAAAATTGAATTTTTGCCGGTAATGTTAGCATCTGTCGTCGTTGATTTTCTCGTGTCTCGTAAGATGCCAGAAAGTAATCAAGTAGTTAAAAAACGATTACTTATGACTAGTTTGTTTGTAAATTTAGGCATGCTTTTTTACTTTAAATATTTGATATTTTTTGCGGAGAATGCGATTGGATTGGCTGATATTTTCGGATTTACCATTGACCCGATAGCTTTGACTATAATTCTCCCACTTGGTATAAGTTTCTATACCTTCCAAACTATAAGCTACACTGTAGACTGCTATAGAGGAATAATAAGTCCTGAGAAAGATTTTATTTTATATGCTTCGTACGTAACATTTTTTCCTCAGTTAGTAGCAGGTCCGGTCTTAAGAGCCAAAGAGGTGATTCCCCAATTCAAAGCTAGAGTGCCATTCTCTTGGGTATGGATTGCCGAAGGCGCGCGACGCATCATATTTGGATTGTTTTTAAAGGTTGTTATTGCAGATAATATTGCTCCACTTGTGGAGACGGGGTTTGCGATACCATTAGAAACAATTGGAGCAATTGATGTTTGGACGCTCGCTTTTCTATTTGGCTTCCAAATATATTTTGATTTCAGTGCATACTCACATATAGCATTAGGAAGTGCTAAGTTGATGGGGATCTCTTTTCCGGAGAACTTCAATTTTCCATATTCATCGTCTTCTCCCAAAGAATTTTGGCGTCGGTGGCATATATCTTTATCAAGCTGGATTCGAGACTATCTCTACCTACCATTATCTGGAGCCACTTTTAAAGATCGCTCCGTTGGGGGGCTCGAAGGTGCAGCATCTCCAACTGAAAAAAAGTGGCCGCTGTTTGCTAGCTGGTCAATCATGGGTTTATGGCATGGGGCTAACTGGACTTTTGTGCTATGGGGCGTATACCATGCTTTCGTAATTTTCCTGTACCGACAAGTCTCTCCAATAACAGTTAATCTACCGAAATTTATTCGAGTTTACGGTGGCCTTGCCGTAACTCTCCCAATAATGATGCTTGCTTGGATACCTTTTCGAGCTGAATCACTTGATGCAACATTTTCCATGTGGGCAACAGTAATTAATCCTCATGCATATCAGTCTCTTGGTATGAGAGAGAATAGTTACTTAGTCGCGTTCGTACTTTTGGTAGGTTTCTTTATTGCATTTTGGATTAATCAAAATATCTCTATAAAAAGATGGAATTCAAACAAGACATTGTTAGTGTTAGAGGTGTTTTTGTTTGCGATTCTGATACCTCTAATAGTTATTTTTCTGAGACCGATTAACCAGTTTATATATTTCCAGTTTTAGTTGTTTTAGCTGCAAATTTTGAAAATTAATCAGCATAAGAAATATACTTTAATTATGGGCTTTATAAAATTATCTTAAAATACGATGTTAAATAGGTTATACACAAAAAAAGGTGTTCAATGAATATAAAAAACGCTAGCGAAGATTGTCTTTTCTGCTCTTCTAAAAATTTTTCCCAAGTTCGAAATTACTCTAAAATTAAGGGCATTCCTAATAACTTCGAATCCCAAGTCGTAAAGTGTAGCGATTGTGGAGGGTTATTTATGGCTCCATATGTCTCAGCAGAGTTGCTAGTAAGTTTATACTCTGAAGGTTATTTTTCTGGAGATGACGAAGATAGACTAGAGGTAGATTTAGATAATGAGTCTTTACGAAAATCTAGCGGCTCTTCCAATGATCATTTTCTTTTAAGCAGAGATAATGGTAAGGGTCAGTCCTATGATGAAGCAAGCCAATCTAGAACGGAAAAGTTTCGGCTTTGTATCCGTGAATTGAAGTCTATCCATCCAACATGTGAAAATATACTGGACGTTGGTACAGCCAATGGCGATTTTCTGTCAATCGCAAGAGAAGAAGGGCTTGATATTAGTGGTGTTGAGTATTCGGAATATGCGGCTAGAAATGCCGAGAAAAAGCTCCAAATAAAGATATTTTGCGGCGATATTTTAGATTTTAACCCACCCAAGAAATTTGATGTTATCCACCTTAATCACGTTTATGAACACGTCATTTCTCCCCGTGCCGTGGCGATTAAATTAGAGTCTTTGTTAGCAGATGATGGCTTATTATATATAGAAGTTCCGTTTGAGTTTAATCTGGTAGAAAGGTTTAAAAGTAAATTTTTTGGGAGAAATTATCAATTTAACCACCACAGTATCCATCATACAGTTTTTTATAGGCCGAAAAATCTTAATAAGTTGTTTTTAGATGCAGGCTTGGAAGTTGTAAAGTCGGAAGTCTTTCACTGGCGACGTTACCCAACACAAAATTTTTCAGGAAAACTGAAAGGACTAGTATGGTGGCTCATCTCTTTATTTGGGCAGGGTCTTTATATCGAAGCCGTTTATAGGAAAAAAGGCTGATGAGAATTTTGTTAGGCCATACTCATTCCGGTGATGTTTGCGGGGAGGAGTGGGTAGAGTCCTGGGTAACTCGATTGAGGATATCAGGATTTCACGTTGAGGCATACCCTCTTGCAGTATCATCTCAAAAAACCGTGGTGTATTTTGATGAGTTAGATATTCTTTGGCGTTACAAGGATCCAAGTTTATTGGCGCTGTATTCTAGAATTAGGACCAAGTTAGAAAATTTTGATGTGTTTGTATGTTTCAATGGCACGAATATCCACCCCGAATTTGCAGCATCTCTCGATGTTATTACAGTATATGGATGTTTTGACGATCCGGAGTCGTCATCTAAGTTGTCGCGTCCAGTGGTTCATGCTTTTGATATTGCGATGGTTGGGAATATAGCGGAAGTAGAAACATATAAAGGTTGGGGGATAGAGAATGTTCACTGGTGGCCGCTAGGGTTTCGGGTGGGTGACTTTTCAGCGGAATTGACTAAACGCGACATATTGCATGGTAATCGGTCTAATGATGTTGTTTTACTCTGTGAGCGGGTAGAAAAGTACCGAAAGTTACGTGTTGATAAATTCGCTTCCGCTTTCCCAAATGGGCGATATTACGGAAGAGGATGGCCTAACGGGTTCCTGCCAGAGGAGAAAAGAGTTCCCTTATTACAGCAATCTAAAATCGGCATTAATATACATAATAGTACTGGGCCGATTAATTTCAGGACATTCTACCTACCCGCTAATGGGGTAATGCAAATTTGTGATAATAAATCTCACCTCTCAAAAATATTTAAGTTGGACGACGAAGTCATTGGTTTCGATTCGATTGATGAGGCAATTGAGAAAGCTGCTTATTATCTTGTACATGAAGATGAACGAAGGACTATTGCGGCAAATGGTTGGAGTCGAGCGGTGCGTTATTACAATGAAGTCGAGTGCTTTGCTCGGATGGTGAAGGCCGTTGAAAAATTTCAGGCAGGACCTTCTACTAAAAAAATAATGCCAATTCCTGCATTTCAAAGCATTTCGAAAAATAGCTTTGGTAACCAAATCCTGAAAAACGCAGCTTTAATGCGCTCAAGGTTAGCTAATGGGATTTCCAATAGAAGAAATATTAGAGTTTTACTAAAGGGTGATGCGAAATATTAAAATTGGATCAGTAAGTAAGCAGTTGTTTTTTTGCTTAAGACACAGTGAAATATCTCTTTAGCTTATGAGCATTCTGGCGACAAAGGGGCTTAGATTTAATTTGATACAGTTTGCGCTGTATTCACTTTAATAATATGAACTTAGATAATAGGTGGAGTAGTTAGAATAGTATCAAGTAAATTGATCGAAAGTCCTGAATGGCTCAAGATTGGGAGGGAGGCCATTTCCCATCGGGGCCCTGATGATGCTGGAATTTGGTGGTCTGAAGATGGTCGGGTGGGCTTGGCTCACAGGCGGCTGGCTATTGTGGATCTTCCCCCAAGCGGTCATCAGCCGATGATTTAGGCGAGAACTTCTTGCTCAATTGTATTTAACGGAGAGATCTATAATCGTCATAGTCTGCGTGAACAGCTTGTTCAGTTAGGTTATGAAGGGGTGTCGAAGAGCGACGACTGACTATAATGAAGTGACATGTTTTAGTGGACCAATAGACGCTGTCGAAGATTTTTTAGGTGATGTAAATTCGAAACATACAACAATACTGTTGGCCTTTGATCCAAGCTCCTCAACCAAATTATTAGCCACAAAACGAAAAAAATTGGCAATTTTTCGACCAAGGTTCGCAATAAAATTCGAGGAAATTGAAGAAAAGTGGACTCTTACAAAGTGAACTAACTATAGTCTCTAAAATTAATTTCAAACCTCACGCATAAAGTGTAAAATTATTGAATATCCAAAAAGTTTTTGATGGCAGATTATGATTTCAGCAGCATATCACTACTTCAATGAGTAAAAAGCTAATTTTTGCGGCGTTGACATTTTATAAGTACTTAGTGCAACCTCCATTAAAAAGACTGATTACCCTCTCGGAATAAAATTATGAATCAATCTAAATCGCAACACCAAGAAGAAATAAACTCTCGAAACAGATTTGAATTTGGTGAAAACTGGAAAAATTATCTAGACCAGTTTGATGATAATCGTTTGCTTGAAGCTGAAGCAAGCTTAAAAAAAATGTTCGAGTTAGATTCCATGTCTGACAAGACTTTTCTCGACATAGGGTCAGGCAGTGGCTTGTTTTCATTGGCAGCGAGAAATTTGGGTGCAAAAGTTGTTTCTGTTGATTATGACTCCTCGTCAGTCCATTGCGCTGATACCCTTAAGAATAGATTCTATAAAGATGATAAGAATTGGTTGATCTATGAGGGGTCAGCTATTGATGAAGAGTTCATGAAAGCTCTGGGCGAGTTTGACTTTGTTTACTCATGGGGTGTTTTGCACCACACGGGTCAGATGTGGAATGCTCTAGATTACATAAGTGGTAATGTTAAAACTGGGGGAAAGCTGTTTATAGCCCTCTATAATGATCAAGGTAGGAGATCCAAAATTTGGACAATCACAAAAAAAACCTATCTTTCGTTACCTAGAATTTTACGATTTGTTGTCGTTTTACCCTGTCTGATAGGCCTCTGGGGTCCAGCAACTTTGAGAGATTTTGTTGTAATGAAACCATTTGCTACGTGGCGAAATTATAATAGAAATAGAGGTATGTCTGCCTATCGAGACTTGATAGATTGGGTGGGAGGATATCCGTTTGAGGTTGCAGGGCCAGAGGAAATTATTTCATTTTATACGAAGCGTGGATTTACGCTTATAAAGATCACCACTTGTGGCGGTGGGCATGGTTGTAACGAGTATGTTTTTAACAATTAAAAAGGAGAATTGTTATGGAATTGTCAAATGATCTAATTCTACCCGACCATGAATTAATTATGGATGGCATTAACGAACGAGGATTCGCAATCATCAAAAACTGTGTGGGTCTTGATTTTATTGAGTCACAAAGAAATCGCTGGATGCAAAGCTTTAGACGGGAAAATGTTGATAGGAAATTTGTAAGAGGAAATCTCATTCTTGGAGAGTCTAATTTCTTGTCCTACTCAGATATAAACCCTTGGTGCATGTATAGGAATTTTGAATTTCTTTGGAATCAAACAGATGACAGTCGTGCCTTGTCTGTTCACCTCCAAATTCATAAGTTTCGTAATAAAATGCAGGGATTTAATGAAAATTATGGTCTAGAGTATAACGAGGACAATTACGGCATCTATATTTCAACTAGCTTTTATCCCTCAGGAAAGGGAGTTCTTCAACCGCACACTGATGGCCATAAAGATATTCCGATTCTCCACTATATGCTGCCTTACACATTTAAAGGTCAAGATTATTCGAGCGGGGGACTATATTGCAATGATAAATTTGGTGTAAGGCATGATATAGATAAAGATGTTGAGCCTGGTGACATTATATTTTTTGACGGCAGGCAAGAGCATGGTGTTGAAACTATCCATGGCGGTCATGCTGAAACAGCAGGTAGGCTAGCGGTCTTTTGTATACCAACTCATTTCGTCTCTAGCGCAGGGCTTGGAGTATTTAATCGGACTCTTGATGTTCGAGCCAAGGAGTTGGCTAGTAGGTTGGGAATACTGAAGCTAGGTTAGTTGAGATTATAGATAACATAATTAAAATCAATGGGTCCGCTCGAAGTTTTTATGAGCAAGATAATTATTCAAAGTACTAGTCTCGTTTGATTTGAAGGTTTGGTTCCCTCACCTATTAGATTCGTTTTACGTTTGATTTAGTCTAAATCGATTTAGTGTACATAATTTCTTTGCCCATATTTCTGTTACAAGTACAAAGTCTACTCAGCTTTAACAACAAAAGGATATATATCAAAAATGTGCGGAATTGTGGGAATAGCCTCCAGAAACCCTATTAGTAACCGTCAGTGGCTAGATAAAGGGAGAGATGCATTGTCTCATCGGGGCCCTGATGATGCTGGAATTTGGTGGTCTGAAGATGGTCGGGTGGGCTTGGCTCACAGGCGGCTGGCTATTGTAGATCTTTCCCCAAGCGGTCATCAGCCGATGATTTATGCGAGAACTTCTTGCTCAATTGTATTTAACGGAGAGATCTATAATCATCATAGTTTGCGTGAACAGCTTGTTCAGTTAGGTTATGAATTTGTATCCAAAAGTGACACAGAAGTGATCTTGGCAGCTTATGATAATTGGGGATTTGATTGTCTTCATCATTTTAAAGGGATGTTTGCATTTGCATTATTCGACCCGACGCTTAAACGTGTTTTTTTAGCGCGAGACCGAGCTGGGGAAAAGCCTTTATTCTTTGCCCACAACGATGGAATGATTAAGTTTGGATCAGAGCTAAAAGCGCTGTTGTGCGATCCGGAAGCAGACAAAACTCTAAGCCTCAAAGCTCTAGATATGTACTTAGGTATGGGATATATTCCAGGGTCAGAGTGCATATTAGAAAGTTATCAAAAACTTCCGCCTGGACATTTCGCAGTTTTTGATACCTCGTCAGGCGGTTTGGATATTAGATCATATTGGAGTCTTCCTTCTCCCACCTCAGATCTAAAGAAAAACACCAGCGAGGACAAATTGGTTCAAAAATTAGAGGATCTGTTAGAGGCGTCCATCAGCCGACAAATCCTCGCTGATGTTCCAGTTGGGATTTTACTTAGCGGAGGAGTTGACTCGAGTCTCGTTACGGCGATAGCGTCACGTGTTTCTCAGAAAGTGAGAACTTTTACAGTCGGTTTTTCTGGGTATGGTGATTATGATGAAAGTAAGCATGCCCGTTTGATTTCAGATCATTTCAATACCGAGCATGTAGAGCTAAATGCTGGGGAGATTGGACCTGAAATGTTAATTGATCTTGCACGCCAGTTTGACGAACCAATGGTCGACTCTTCCATGCTGCCTACTTACATGGTTAGCCGTTTGGTCAGAGAGCACTGCACAGTAGCTCTTGGTGGTGATGGTGCCGATGAACTTTTCGGGGGCTATATGCATTACAGTCGGATGCTAAAGTCTCAAAAATTACGATCACTCATTCCAAATGTTGCGGGTAATGCAGTAGCGAAACTTTCAAATAAATTTTTACCTCAAGGGATGCGTGGCCGAAACTGGTTAAGTTCGTTGTCCTGTGATTTGCGCACAGAACTTCCAGTTATAGCATCTGTTTTTGACCCTAGATACCGTCAAAAACTTTTACTCGATTCCGGTCTTGATTTTAATAATTCGCTTTCAGAAAAAATGTGGAATAGTAGAATTCCTTCAAGTGATTGCTTGTTAGATCGAACCACACGGATGGATTTCATGAACTATCTGCCAGAAGATATTTTAGTCAAAATTGATCGATCTAGTATGTTGAGTTCATTGGAGTTAAGAGCACCATTCTTAGATCCTGAAATAATAGAATTTGCCTTTTCTGAGGTTCCCGCTAGGTCCAAAGCAGATGAAAATCAAAGAAAAATAATATTAAAAAAGCTCTCGGAAAAGCTTTTACCTCCAGAGTTTGATAAACAAAGAAAGCAGGGTTTTTCAATACCTCTGACTCATTGGCTAAAGGGCGGCGTTTGGCGAGACTTCTTTTTTGAAATATTGTTGAGCAAGGAAAGTATTTTCAAAAAAAATTGTGTTGAAGAGCTTTTCAAGGGAATAGATAACGGAAGAAATAATGGTGAGCGATTATTCTCGCTTTTAATGTTTGAGCTCTGGAGAAGAGAGTACGAGATCAAAATAAAGGTAAAGCCATGAATATTTCAACAGTAAAAAAGTTAAGGTGCCCAAAAACTGGGTCAACTCTCAGGATTGAGTTTGAACAACAGATTGACGATGCTAATGTAACATCGGGATTCTTGATCGATAATAGTGGAAAGAATAGATATCCAATTATAAATAGTATTCCACGTTTTGTACCTGAATCAAATTATGCAGACAATTTTGGTATGCAATGGAATAGATTTAGTAAGACCCAACTTGATAGTAACTCGGGTCATCCAATTTCTTCAGATCGTTTTTGGAAAGCTACAGGTTGGACTGAAGAGAGTTTAAAAGACAGATGGGTATTAGACGTTGGCTGTGGATCGGGAAGATTTGCGGAAATTGCTTTAAAGGCGGGCGCTTATGTGGTGGCATTAGACTATTCCTCTGCGGTTGATGCTTGCTGGGATAATCTTAAAGATCATTCTCGACTGACGGTTGTTCAGGGCGATATATATTGTCTCCCTTTTGAAGCTTCCTATTTTGATTTTGTTTATTCTCTAGGTGTTCTTCAACACACTCCAGATGTAGAAGCTGCTTTCAAATCATTACCTCGAGTGTTGAAAAAGAATGGTAATCTCTGTGTAGACTATTATTGGCGTAGATTTAGGACTTTAATTAACATTAAATATGTGCTTTTACCCTTCACACGGAAAATGGACCAAGAACGACTCTTTACATTACTCGAAAGATCTATTCCTAGCCTATTGTTAGTCAGTAATATCTTTCGGAAAATTCCGGTTATCGGGAAAGTGCTGCAACGTTTAATTCCGGTGGCCAACTACAATGGTATATATCCTCTTAATCAGACTCAGATGAGAGAGTGGGCTTTATTAGATACCTTTGATATGTTGGGTCCGTCATATGATACTCCTCAAACAGAAGGCACAATAACAAAATGGATGGAGGAGGAAGGGTTGAAAATATCGAGTCACTTCATGCGACATTACTAGTTGTAAGAGGTCTAAAGAAATAGTTTGAGTAAGGTTCTTGTATTATGAAGTTATTTCTAAATCTTTTGGCGGCGAATACGGGGGGACAAATAACTCGTGCTGAAGCATTTCTGAAAAGAGTCCACAAGTACTCTCCGGAGACACAAGTAATAGTACTTAAGCAGTCGCAAAATATTCTTGAACTGAAAAGTAGTTCGTATTTAAAAGTTATCAATATAGATTTTATAGGCAGTCAACTGCAGTCTTTGCAACGCTTGGTATGGGAGAATACTACATTATTTAGTGTGTTGCGAGATCATGATGTCGACATATATTTGTCTTTTTCTCACTATTTGCCAATGAAAAAATTACATGTACCTACATTGATTGCAGTTTCAAATCTCGCACCATTTTGTGAGCAGACAATAAAGTTAGAAAAAATCTGGGGTAGAATCAGATTACGTTTACTGAGACTTACTATCATATCATCAGCTTTAAAAGCTAATGGCGTCATAGCTTTGTCAAAAAAATGCGAAACAGTTTTATTAGATCACTGCGTTGCAGCGCAAAGACTTAAGGTGATCCCTAATGGTGTTGATCCTGCCGAGAAGAGCCTTGAGCCGTGTCAACTCAATGGTGATGATTGTGGCGATTATATATTGGCGGTTTCTCATTTTTATCGATATAAAAATTTCGAACAGTTGATAAGAGCATACGCTACGTTAGCAGAAGAGTTAAGACAAAGATACAGGCTTAAGTTAGTAGGTATTTTTTATGATCAGGAATATGTCGATTCTCTCAAGAGCATTTCTAGAGTTTTAGGAGTTGAATCTTATATAGACTTTATTCCTGGAATGAATAAAAAGAGCCTGCAAAAAACCTATTCGCAAGCAACGTTATTTGTTTTTACTTCTTTGATTGAAAATTGCCCTAACATACTTTTGGAAGCCATGTCATTTGGTGTGCCTACTCTTTCTATAGATAATGAACCTATGCCAGAATTTGGTGGTCAGGCGGTAGGTTACTTCCCGCCAAATAATGTTGAATATCTTTCTCAGTCAATTTCGACGTTAATCAATGATCCGATAATGCTGACTAAAATGGCTGCGTTAGCCGAAAAAGAGTCGAAACGTTTTTCTTGGGATACTTTTACACACGAAGTGATGAAATACTGTTATCGCATCAATAATACTGTGAATACGTCTAAGGGTCCTTAGAGTCACAATACCAAAGGAGTTCATATGAAATATATTTTGGGCATCAATGCTTATCATGGGGATGCGTCAGCCTGTATTCTTGTAGATGGCGTAGTTTTAGCAGCTGCCGAAGAGGAAAGATTTAACAGAATTAAGCATTGGGCTGGATTCCCCGCCTTGTCAATTAAATATTGTCTAGAAGAGGCCGGAATACGCCTCTCGGATGTCGAATTACTTGCCATAAATAGTGATCCGAAAGCTAATTATGTCAAAAAGGTATCTCATGTTTTAAAGCATAGAGTAAGTCTAAATCTCATTTTGGATAGATTGAAAAATTCAAAGGCCAGAGTATCAATTGATGAATGTCTTAGAGACGCCTTCCCAGATGATATTTTCACCGGTCAGATTAAAAATATCGATCACCATCTAGCTCATTTGGCATCTGCCTTCTACCCGTCACCCTATGAGGAATCTGCTGTTGTGTCTGTTGATGGGTTTGGCGACTTTTCATCCGGCTGTTGGGGTCTGGGCGTAGGCGAAATAATTACCAAGAACAATAATATTTATTACCCACACTCGCTAGGAGCATTTTATCAGGCTATAACGCAGTTCATCGGTTTTCCAAATTATGGTGATGAATATAAAGTTATGGGATTAGCGCCTTATGGAGTACCTAAGTATCTTGACAGCATGAGGAGGATTGTTCTTCTTCAGAATGATGGTACCTACAGATTAAATTTGAAGTATTTTATTTTCCACAAAGACAAAGTCAAATATGAATGGAATGATAGCAGCCCCGCTGTAGGCACGTTGTATTCGCAGGACTTGGTTGATCTTCTAGGGCCCGAGAGGCAGGAGAAAAGTGAGGTAGAGGAGTTTCATAAAGATATAGCAGCGTCGGCTCAAGCGATGTTTGAGGAGGCTCTATTTCATATGTTGAATACGGTGCATGACACTTTAAGGGTTGACAATTTGTGCCTAGCAGGAGGTTGTGGGAATAATTCGGTTGCCAACGGAAAAATTCGTCTTAGGACTAAGTTCAAAAATGTGTATGTCGCTGCTTCAGCTGGTGATGCTGGTGGTGCAATAGGGGCGGCACTAACAGTATTCCATGAAAAAAATAAGAGAGATGCTCAAAAATCTCATCTGAATCACGCCTATCTTGGCCCCTCATTTAGTAATGAGCAGATTGCCAGCGTTTTAGAAAATCATGGTATGTCGTCTTCTTCGGATGAATTTAAAATTCTTAAAATTGATGATCTAGCCCAATTGACGAAGATGACCGCCAAAAGAATTTGTGATGGCAATGTGATTGGATGGTTTCAAGGTCGAATGGAATGGGGCCCGAGAGCTTTGGGTAATCGTTCTATTTTAGGTGATCCGCGGCGGCATGATATGAAAGAGATATTAAATGTCAAAATAAAGCGTAGAGAGTCTTTTCGACCATTTGCACCATCCATACTTCGTGAGTCTGTAAATGAATGGTTTGAGGAAGATGACGAAGTTCCGTTCATGATGAAAGTTTTTCCGGTTAAACATGAAAAACGTGATCAGATTCCAGCTGTTACTCATGCTGACGGCTCTGGGAGACTTCAAACCGTTTACGAAAATACAAACGAAAGATATCACATGTTGATAACTCAATTTTATAAAATTACTGGTGTACCCATTCTTTTAAATACATCCTTTAATGAAAATGAGCCAGTAGTGTGCACGCCCAGTGAGGCACTGGCGTGTTTTCTGAGGACAAAAATGGACGTGTTAGTTTTGGGCGATTACTTTATATGTCGCAGATAAATTCACGTCATGTTTCTGTTATATTAATATATGAGTATTACGTTGTGGGTATGTCATCTCTGTATCCCTACTATGGTGAATTTGTAATAGCATATGAATAACACGGTAACTGTAATAACAGCTACATACAATCGAGCGAGCACGATCGTTAGAGCGCTTTCCAGTGTGAAGTCGCAAACTTACTCTGATATCCAACTTGTTGTTGTCGACGGTGCTTCCACTGACGAAACCATTTCAAAGGTCAATGCCATACTTGATGAAACAGATATTATGATATCTGAGCCAGACGAGGGTATATATGACGCTTTAAACAAAGGTCTCGCCATTTCGGATGGAGAAATTTTATGTTTTCTTCACTCAGACGACTTGTATTACGATAACGAGGTAATTTCAAAGGTGGTTGATGTCTTCGCAGACGAAACTATTGATGTTGTTTACGGTGATGTCTGCTTTTTTTCAGGTGACAGTGTTTTGGAAAACCGCAGAAGATATCGATCTAAAAAATTGTCTCGCAAAAATTTAGCATGGGGCCATATGCCAGCACATCCATCAACCTTTATAAGACGACGTGTATATAATGAGTTAGACTATTTTGAAACAAATTTCAAAATAGCAGCAGACTATGAATTTTTTTGTCGTCTTATCAAATATCCGAATTTAAAGTCGATTTATTTGCCTTATCCTCTTGTACGTATGCAGCTCGGGGGTGCAAGTACAGGTGGATTTCGTAGCAAATTTTTACTTAACAAAGAAGTATTAAGGGCTATACGAAAAAATGGCATTTACACAAACTTATTCATGGTGCTGTCTAAATACCCAACGAAAATTATAGAGTATCTATTAAGATGAAGGTATTAGTGACAGGTGCTTCAGGTTTTGTTGGGTCGGCCTTGGTTGAGTTTTTGTCTAAAATTTCTGATATTTCCGTAGTAGCTATGGTGCGGTCAAGCCTGGATGTTACTCTAAATACTAATGTTGAATACCGCGTGGCCGAAATTTGCGCAGCTGGAGAAATCAGTATTTTTTTGGAGGATATTGATGTAGTTGTCCATCTAGCAGGTCGTGTTCATATAATGAATGATAAGTCTTCAGATCCTTACAAAGAATTTAGGCGTGTTAATACAAAAGGAACAATTTCACTAGCTCAGTTATCTGCTAAATCTGGTGTAAAACGATTTATCTTTTTGAGTACGATTAAGGTTAATGGGGATAGTAACGAATTAACAAGTGCGTTTTCAGTGCATAGTTCTCCGAAGCCTAGTGATCCATATAGTGCATCTAAGTATGAGGCAGAATTAGGGCTGCAAAAAATTGCTTCTAATTCAACCCTTAGTTATACAATCATAAGGCCAACAATAGTCTACGGCCCTGGTGTGAAAGGTAACTTGAGCACTTTAATTAAATTACTTAAATTGCGATTGCCAATACCTCTCAAAGGATTGAATAAAAATAGACGCAGTATGGTAGGGATAGATAATTTAGTTAGCCTAATCTCGGTCTGTATTAAACATCCAAACGCTTTGAATCAACTATTTCTTGTCAGTGATAATGATGATATCTCAACAGCATACTTGATTAAATTACTTGGAAAATCTATTGATCGTCCACCAATAATGTTTAGTTTTCCAGTAAAAATTCTAGCTTTATTGGCGGACATATTGGGTTTTAAAGAAAATTATAAAAGGCTTGCGGGCTCTTTGAGTGTAGATATTGAACATACATGTACAAATCTAGATTGGAAGCCACCTCATAGTGTTGAGTATGGATTTAAAAAGCTTAGGATCAACAAATGAATATTTTGTCACTTATTGGGAGAGAGAAAGAGTTATTTTTCGAGGACTTGGAGAATTCCAGCAACCAACTAATAGAGGCTGTCTCCTCATCGAGATTTCTAGTAATCGGTGGTGCGGGTTCAATTGGTCAGGCTACATCTCGAGAAATTTTTAAACGCGATCCCCAAGCCCTTCACGTGGTCGATATCTCAGAAAATAATATGGTTGAACTTGTTCGTGACCTTAGAAGCACTATTGGTTATGGGGCTGGAGATTTTAAAACTTTTGCAGTTGATTGTGGATCTGTTGAATTTGAAGCTTTAGTGAGAGATGAAGGTCCTTATGATTACGTGCTTAATTTGTCTGCGCTAAAACATGTAAGGAGTGAAAAAGATCCTTATACGCTTATGCATATGATTATGGTAAACGTATTTAATACAGTTAAGACTTTGCGATTGGCGAGAGAAATGGGCGCTAAAAAGTATTTTTGTGTTTCCACCGACAAAGCAGCTAATCCGGTTAATATGATGGGTGCAAGCAAGCGCATTATGGAAATGTTTTTGATGCGTGAGAGTTTGACTCAAGAAATTTCAATGGCCCGATTTGCTAATGTTGCCTTTTCTGATGGTTCTCTTCTTCATGGTTTTAATCAAAGGTTTAATAAAAAACAACCATTCTCAGCGCCAAATGATGTAAGACGTTATTTCGTAACGCCACAAGAGTCAGGTGAGCTATGTCTGTTATCTGGTTTACTTGGTAATAATAGAGATATTTTCTTTTCTAAACTAAGTGAGAAATTACATCTGATTACTTTCTCAGAGATTGCTGTTCGATATTTAAGAGAACGCGGCTATGAAGCCTACGAATGTGAATCTGAGGATGAGGCTCGCGATAGGGCTGAAGAACTTATAGCCAATAAGCAGTGGCCATGCTATTTCTTCAAGAGTGACACAACAGGTGAAAAAGATTTTGAAGAATTTTTCACTGACAATGAGGACTTAGATATGGACCGATTCGATTCGGTTGGCGTTATCCGAAATCAGCCTAACTTTGATGAGGCTAAGTTAGATGATTTTATGGACGGAATTGAAACTCTAAGGGAAAAAGGTACTTGGACCAAAGATGATATTGTTAAGTTGTATTTTGGTCTCCTGCCGGAGTTTGCCCATAAAGAGACGGGTAAATATCTAGATCAGAGGATGTGAAAATGAACCGTTTTTTTGACATTTTATTTTCTGGAATAGCGTTATTGTTCCTTTCTCCTTTGTTGGTGCCTATAGTAATAACACTAAGACTCACTGGCGAGGGTGAGGTGTTCTTTTTACAGGAACGCATCGGTAAGAATGGCGAAAAATTTAAGTTGTTTAAGTTTGCGACTATGCTGAAAAATAGTCCTAACATTGGCACAGGTACGGTTACCATGAGGGGTGATCCTAGAGTGCTCCCAGTAGGTACATTTTTACGCAAAACCAAAATAAATGAGCTGCCACAGCTATTGAATATCTTTTTTGGTGATATGAGTGTTATCGGTCCAAGGCCACTAACTACCCAAACATTTGGGGCTTATTCGGAGAACACTCAGGGTCTTATAACGCAAGTTCGGCCAGGCCTCTCAGGGGTGGGTTCGATTATATTTCGGGGTGAGGAAGAGATAATGCACGGTGCAACAGCGTCTGTTGATTTCTACGCGAATGTTATAGCTCCGTATAAGGGCGTGCTTGAGGAGTGGTTTGTCTCGAATAAGAGCCTGTATATTTATTTTGTGGCGATTTTTGTTACAGCTTGGGCGGTTCTTGTTCCAAGCACAAAAATAGCGTGGAGAGTTTTTAAGGATTTGCCAGAGCCACCGGCAGAGTTAAAGCAGGCACTGAATTTCACTGACTAACTGTTGTGGCTCTTCTTGCCTCCACTTCATACGATCCAATTTCTAAGATATGACATGGCAGTCGAATCCGTCTGCATTACTCTTAGCTGATGATTTTTTAACATACAGCGGTAACCGTATTACGTCAGATCTTATCAGTGGATATGAAAAAACTGGTAAGTCTCAACTTAGTGTCATGAAGGTTGATTGACCTGATATATCAAAATATGGTGTCATTGTGCCAAATAATAAAACAGGATTGGTCTCTGGTCTAATAGAGAAACCAAACTTTGAAAATGCACCTTCAAACCTAGCCAGTATTGGTCGATATGTCCTTACACCTGATATTTTTGATATACTAACAAATCAGTCTATTGGTGTTGGAGGTGAAATTCAGCTTGCAGATTCTATAAATGTGCAGGCAGAAAATAATAGGGTTGAGACAGTACTTTTAAATGGTAAACGTTTTGATTGTGGCAATATTCAGGGTTATGTTGAGGCTATTAAGCATATAGCCTCAAATTATAAATTCGATTAAAGTTATTTATCTAAAATTTTTGATGATAATATTCAAAATAGTACAAATAATTTGTTTCTAGAATTAATAAGTTTCAAATAGGGCACACAGGGATAGGCAGTTGTTTCTATAATTTAAATTGTACTTTTCTTTATATAATTTAATAGTTAACAATTAATTGACTTAGAAATTGAATTTATACTCATGAACCAAAATAATGAATTAAACGATGAAATTGATTTAAGGGATTTATTCTTTACACTTTGGGGGGGCAAAATTT
>Ga0206125_10000916_pt1 | contig 36827 bp, 34 predicted proteins | sample Helgoland_Spring_4_FD_148598 | JGI IMG/M metagenome (GOLD analysis project Ga0206125, IMG submission 148598) | Pelagic subsurface seawater microbial communities from Kabeltonne, Helgoland, North Sea - Helgoland_Spring_Bloom_20160331_1 | ecosystem: Environmental > Aquatic > Marine > Epipelagic ... | reverse complement strand
TAGGTTGTATCACCACCGTTAATAAAAATTATTCCAAATAAAAGAAATACTAAAGAACAGAAAATAGCAAGATAGGTATCTATACCATCCATTAAGTTTATCGCATTTATAACAGCTAAATAAACAAAGCCTGTAAAAGATAGAGATAACCAGTAAGGAATTTCATATATACCTAAAAAACCATGTAAACTGATAATAATATTATCATTTAGTGTTCCTGAATTAATATTCATTCCAATAATAAAAGTCAATATGATATACTTATGAAACGCTGATATTTCCATAAAATCATCATAAAAACCAAGAAGAGAAATAAGAACAGAGGATATTAGTACAATATTTATAGAATTAAAATCGAATATAGAAATAGTGTCTAAAACAATATTTGCAGTTGATAAAACAAAAGCAAGTAAAATACCAGCCCCTGTATAAACCTGGCCTGAGTGAGATGACCTGTCATTATATCCTTTATACAAATTATATTTCCTAGCTACAACAATGTATCTTTTAAATAGAAAACTAGATAAAAAAAGGGTAAATAATAAAATTATTAATCCGTATATAATATATTCATTCATATTTTTTAAAGATAATAATTTAGCAAATAAAATTTCGTTATAATGTCAGACATTGTAAAAACCACTAATAATCTTTCTATTTAAACAGGTGAATAAGTGTGTTTTTTCATAATTAACTATCTTTACAAAAAAATAATAGACATGAGGTTAATTTGTATTTTTATATTATTTGGTTTTTTCGGCTTTTCTCAAACTAATGAAGTTTTAATTAATCAAGCTCTTCAGACAGCCGAATCTAAAAATATCACAACTCAAGCTCAAGTAGTTCAGGCGCTTGCGGCAAGTGGTATGACAGAAACTCAAGCTAGACAACTCGCTGCTCAAAGAGGCATTAGTTACGATGAGTTATTAAATGACTATTTCAGTGATGAAATTAGTATAGAAACTTCTACTGACCCTGACTCTTCAATCCTTGAAGAAGCATCCATTTCAGATGTTAAGGAGGTAATTGAAGAAATTGACAACATTAATGAAGCTTTAGACAAAACTGAAGAACAAGTTTATTTTGGATATAATATTTTTGAAAATAACCCTTATCTAAACAAAGAATACTTACTTGGTAATATTGACGAAGGATATCTTATTGCACCAGGAGATGAGCTAAGAATAATTACTTATGGAGATAACTCATTTGAACAAAATGTTACTGTAGATAGAAATGGAAATATAAATATTAGTGGATATGGATTGTTTTTTGCCTCTGGCAATTCTTTCAAAACATTAAAATCAAGATTAAAGATCTTTTTAGGTAAATATCTTTCTGGATTAGCTAGCACCCCTCAAAAAACTTTTATGGATGTATCACTAACACAACTTAGACCTGTAAAAGTTGTTGTGCTGGGTCAAGTTAGTGCTCCAGGACCTCACATACTAAACACATCAGGCTCAGCATTATCTGCACTTTATGCAGCTGGTGGAGTTAAAACAAGTGGAACGCTAAGAGAAATTAAAATTTACAGAAATAATAAATTATATAAAACTATTGATCTTTACGACTATATAACTAAAGGCCAACTTAAAGAAGACGTCAGACTGACCAACAATGATATTGTTTTTGTGGATACTAGAAAAAATAGAATTAACTTGGAAGGAGAAGTATACAACTCATCTATATATGAATTAACCAAAAACGAAGGCTTAGATGATTTAATCAAATACTCTGGTGGGTTACCAGTTACTGCACAAACAACAAAAGTTAATATAAGTAGAATTACCCCTGCTGATAAAAGATCAAAAGGTATTCTAGCAAATAGAGAACTAATCACATTTGATTATCAAAAAGCTAAAAGTTCAAAAAGCAAACCATTAATTCAAGATGGTGATAAAATTACATTTTTTCCAATTTTAGATTTAGAAATAAATCAAGTTACTATTTCAGGACATGTTTATGAACCAGGAACTTATTCTTTAAATAGTTTTAAAGATTTAAAATCTTTAATCAAGCAAGCTGCAAAGGGAATCAAGGAAGAAACTTACATGCAAAGAGTTGATGTTACAAGTAAATACGATGGATTCAACAGTACTGAAACATTAAACTCTTATAATTTAGCTGATATTTTATCTGATAAAAAAATAGTTAATCTTAATGATTTAGACAATGTGGTTGTATATAGTATAGAAAATGTTGAAGGTGGTAAAACGGTATCTATTAGTGGTTACGGAGTTGAAGAATTAACATCAACTTGGAAAGAAAATTTGAGTATTTATGATCTTATTTTTAGTACCATTGAGATTAATAATCCAGAATTTCTAGCTGATTTATTAAAGTCTAGAATTGATATTAAAAGATACAATAATGAAACAGGTTATTATAGTACTTTAAAATTTGAATTTGACAATGTAAAGGAATTAAAGTCTACTCTACTTTACCCAAGAGATAAAGTCATATTATTTAGTACTAGTACAACCAAAAATATAGACAAAAAGGTTGGTATGTATGGTCTGGTTAAAAATCCAGATATGTATGATCTTGAAGAAAATATGTATGTAGAAGATCTAATTTTACTTTCTGGTGGTTTTTTAATAAGTTCTAATCAAGAAGATGTGACTATTAATAGACTAGAGTTAGACGCTTTAAACGAAAGAATAGTTAGAAAATTTTCTGTTCAAATCGATAAAGACTATTTATTAGGTCTTAAAGGTAAACCTGATAATGGTTTTATACTTGAGGATAAAGATATTGTAGTTGTAAAACAAATACTAGGCTACCAAGAAGCTGTCAGAGTTGATTTGTTTGGAGAAGTTAATTTTCCGCAGAGTGTAGTCGCTGAGTTTAAAAGCACAAATTTAAAAGATTTATTAGACTCCGCAGGGGGACTTACTAAATATGCTAATCTAGATGCTTCCTTTTTAGAAAGAGATGGAAAAATAATTAGTTATGATTTTAATAAATTAAATAAACAACAACTATTTGAAGATGGTGATAAAATATATATAGCATCCAATAAAGGACTTGTCTCAACTACTGGGGCTATATCAAATGAATCTACTTTTATTTGGAATAAAGGAATTAGTGCTAAAAGATATATTAAAAATTCTGGAGGAAAATTAAATAAAATCGCTGGAAAATCATATGTAATTTTACCTAATGGTAAATCAAAAAAAATAGGACTCTTTAAAAATCCGAAGGTTTTACCTAATAGTACTATTAATGTAGCCTTTAAATTGGAAAAAGAAGAAAAAGGAAAGTTTTTAGATAATTTTAATCAAACATTTGGACTTATAGCATCCACAATTACAACCATATTACTAGCTTCTAAATTATAATAATATGAGCAATCAGACAGAAAATAATTTTAACGAAGAGGATCAAATCGATATTATAGCTATTTTAAAAACTCTTTGGAATGGGAAGAAGTTAATAGTAAAAACAACTATATTATTTTTTGTAATAGGATGTATTGTAGCTTTATTAAGTCCTGTAGTTTACACTGCACAAACTACATTTGTACCACAAGTTAGTGAAGATCAAATGTCACCTTCAAAAGGAGGTTTAGGGTCTTTAGCTTCATTGGCTGGAATTAATTTAAATCAAGGATCTTCAACTAGTGATTCTTATCTGTCTCCACTCTTATATTCTAAAATAGCAAACTCTGATGAGTTTTCGCTTAAACTATTTGATGAAGAATTAATTAGTTTAAAGGGAGATAAACTAACCATTAAAGAATATCTACTTTCTAATAAGAGTTCATTTAATTTTAATCCAATTGGATTTATAAAAAAATATACCATCGGATTATTTTTAAATAATGAAACTAAGGAAAATAATAGCGATCATTTTAAAGGTTTTAATTTTTTAAGTGAGGAAGATTTTGGTCTTGTTAAATCTTTTAAAGAAAAATTTTCAATTGCATTAAATGATAAAGAAGGATATATAGAGGTAATTGCTAGTGATAAAGATGCGTTTATAAGTACACAGCTAGTAAAAATTGTTACTAAAAATCTTCAATCTAGAATTATTGAACTTAGAACTAATAAAATAAAAGAGCGACTTGAATATTCTAAAAATCAATATGAGCAAAAACAAATTGAATTTAATATTTTACAAAATAATGTGGCAGATTTTAAAGACTCAAATAAAAATATTTCTACCGCAAGATTCATGTCAGAACTTCAAAAACTAGAATCTGAATATCAATTACAACAAAATATATTAATGACCTTAGCAAGTGAGTTCAACAACAATAAAATAAAACTTAATAAGGATACCCCTATTTTTTCAGTAATAGATGAAGTTTCTGTGCCAAATGAAAGATCCGAGCCTAAGAGAAGTTTAATAGCTCTAACTTATATGTTTTTAGGGGTAATCCTCTCAATAGGTTATCTGTTAGCTAAAGATCCTTTAGCTGAAATTATTAAAAACATAAAAGAAGCTTAAAAAAAGGTTAATTCTAATATTTTCTAGAGATAATCTTTTTTAGCCTAGAAATAGATTACTGAAGTTAATTAATTTTTTTAGAAGCTGTGACAATAGAATATCCGTCAACTCCAACTCTTCTAATCGAAAAATCATCCAAAATCAATCTAAATAATCTGTAAAAATATCCTACAATTCTATCTAAACGTAAAGTTCTAAAAAAATTGTAAAGTGGAGGCTTTAACGATTTTTCTTTTTTAACTGAAATATTATGAAAACCAACATCATTAAATAAGTTTCCAATTGCCATTGGAGACCAAGTGTAAAGGTGATAATTCCAGTCTCCTGGCTTATAACTCCAACCCAAAGTTTCATGAGGAACTCTAAAAACAATGGATCCATTAGGTTTAAGTATATTATATAAACTAGTTAATTCAATGTGGGGATTTGGCACGTGCTCTAAAGCACTATTTGAAACAATTAAATCAACAGAATTTTCCTGTAATTTACTCAAATCTTTATAAACCTCATTAACACCATTTTTTTTTGCTTCATCCAATGCTTTTTCATTAACATCAACTCCAATTTTATGTTTACATTTAAGCACACTTAATAAAATTCCAGCTCCACATCCAAAGTCCAAAACAGTCATATCATTTTTACAAACAGGGGCGAAATGACGTTCATATAAAGGAATGTTATCAACTGCTACATTGTTTTGACTCCCTAAATATTTTTTGTCATAATATGTATTACTTTTTTTCTTCATAATTATTGTATTTATCAATATTTTGATTTTTTGCAAAAATAAAAAATTAATTCACTAAAACTTAAATATTTTGTTTTTTCTTAATAATTTTTATACAATTTTTCAAGCTTGTTTTATAATGAGGTATCTTTAATTTAAAAGTTGATTTAATTTTTGATTTATTTAATAGTGAATATTTAGGTCTTGCAGCTATTATTTTGAATTCTTTAGAGGGAACTCCAATTAATTCAGCCTTTAATCCAAATATTTCTTTAATTGATTTGGCAAATTCATACCAAGTTATTTCACCATTATTTGAATAATGAAATATTCCCGAAATTGATCTATAATTAAACATTATTTTTATTATTACATTTGCTAAATCATTAGCGCTAGTTGGCGAACCTAATTGATCATTTACTACATTAACAGAATCATTATTTTTCATTAATTCAATTATAGTTTTCAAAAAGTTTTTGCCAAACTCGGAATAAAGCCAAGATGTTCTAATTATTATCGAGTTAGGATCGTTATTTAAACAAACTTGTTCGCCTTTTAATTTTGAACTTCCATATTCGTTAATAGGATTAGTACGAGATTCTTCGCAAAGCGGGACTTTAATAGATCCATCAAAAACATAATCAGTTGATATATGAATAAGTTTTTTTTTATTTTCACTAGTCCATTTTGAAATTCTAGCAACAGCTTTATTATTAACTCTGTTTGCTAATTCAGCTTCAGCTTCAGCTTTATCAACGTTTGTATAAGCTGCACAATTGATAATTATGCACGGATCAAGATTATTTAAATAGATGTCAATAGTATTTAATTTTGATAAATCTAAATCTTTTTTTGAGGTAAAGGTCCAAGACAAATTGTTATATCCATAAGAGATTTTCTTAAGCTCTGATGCCAACTGACCATTAAATCCTGTGACTAAAACTTTCATGAAAAATAAAATTTTAAATTTTTAAACGGTAATAATTCTAAATCTTTTTTTGAAATAACTTTCTTTATATTTTTTTTCCAAGGAATTGAAAGGTCTTTATCATTCCAAATTATTCCAGACTCAGATTCTAAATTATAAAAATTATCCACTTTGTAATTTACAATTGCTTTATCACTTAGGACCTGAAAACCATGAGCAAAACCCATTGGCACAAATAGTTGTTTTTTGTTTTCAGAAGACAACTGGACTGAGAAATATTTACCGTAAGTTTTTGAGTCTTTTCTAATATCTACAACAACATCTAAAATAACTCCATCAACACACCTTATAAGTTTTGCTTGGGCGTGAGGTGGCATTTGAAAATGTAGACCTCTGATTACACCATTTACAGAGGTTGACTCATTATCTTGGACAAAATTTACGCTAATAATTTCGTCAAACACTTTTTTGTTATAGTGTTCCATAAAATATCCTCTATCATCCTCAAATAAATTAGGTTCGAATATTAATAATCCTTCAATAAATGTTTTGTTAATCTTCATAGAAAAAATTTAAATCTAATTAAAAATTACGCATTGGTAAATCAGCAAACCATTTTTCATAAAGTCTTGTTTCTGGAAAAACTATAGCCCAAGCCGTAATAAAAATTAATTGAAAATCTAAAAAAACTGAACGGTGTGACTGATACCATATCTCTAATTCTCCTTTATAGGGTGCTATAACTCTTTTATAGAAATCGTGTGGATTTTCTTTTTCAGATGCAGCTGAGATTAAAGATTCTTCGTCTCTAAAAACAATTGACCCAATTCCTGTTAATCCTGGTTTCACATTATATATTTTTTCCTGAATATCATCTGAATACTTTTCAAAATCAACTTGCATCTGTGGTCTCGGACCGACAATTGACAGATCACCAATTATAATATTTAGTATTTGAGGTAATTCATTTATTTTTGTCTTTCTCAAAAAGGAACCAAAAGGTAAAACTCTTGGATCATTTTTCAGAGTTAAGCTCCCAGACCCCATATTTGCACTATTTGAGAGCATAGTTGCAAATTTTATTATTTTAAAATTCTGGTTCTTATAGCCCACTCTAGTTTGTAAATAAAATACCTTATTTTCACCTGTTAAAATAAGTATTGCAACTATTAGTATAAAAAGTGGTAATAAAACTAAAAGGGCTAAAATTGATAACAATACATCAATAATTCTTGGCATAACTTACATTTTTTGATCTAGATGTTTACCAGTTTCTATATGCATAAAATCTGGAACATATTTTTTAATAATTTTTACTATATCTAATTTTCCTGAATCTAAATTACTAAAAACAGCATCAAAATCAGTCTCTACTTCTTTAAAAGAAATCTGAACTTTTGATGTATTAATAAATCCAAGTGATTCATATTTTTTTATATCATAATCTTCCTCTTCTGTGAAAAACTCCTCATAAGTTTTTTCTCCAGTGGTATCTGTTTTGAAAAAATATATAGGATACTTACCTAAATTACTGTCAATATCATACTCTTTAGCTTCTTTTTCTGAATTCACGTGTACTGCCTCGAGCCCTTCTTCTTTCAAGTAGTCTAAAGCGATATCTTTAAAATAAATTTGATCTTTATGAAAATCTAATTTTGGGAAGAAAATATTTCCCGTATCCCCTAAAAATGTTGCCAATAAACATATCTGGCCAGATTGTTCTGGAGTTACAAAAAAACGTTTAATATCGTATGGACAAGAAAGAGGTTGTTTCTTGTTTAATCTATAAATAAACCCATCTAATAAACTACCATTGGAAAAAGCAACATTTGCAAATCTAGCAGTTGATACTCTAAAATTATCTTTTTTTGAAAGAATTAATTTTTCCATTAAACTCTTTGAAGCTCCCATAATATTTACTGGATTCGCAGCTTTATCAGTAGAAACACTAAAAAAGTAATTTGGTGGATTTCTTTCACAGAGATTTAAAAGTTTGATAGCCCCAAAAACATTGTTTTTAATTAGAGCCTCAACAGAAATTTTATCTTTTTCTGAACGAACATGTTTATGGGCTGAAAAATTTGAAACAATATCCCAATTATCAGAACTAAATATTTTTTCAAATGTCTCACTTAATAGATTTACTGGATAGGTTATGTATTCAGGATTATAATCTAATAAGTTAGAACTTCTAAGGTCTCTTGTTAATTCAGTTAAACCATTCTCATTAATGTCTACAACGGTAATTTTTGAAGGTTTATATTTTAAAATTTGTTTGATATAGCTCGAACCAATAGTCCCAGCCCCTCCAATTATAAGTATTTTTTTCTTTTTAATTTTTGAATTTAAAAATTCACTCTGTTTTTTTAAGTCTATAATAAAAGGGTTTGTCATTATATTACGAACCCGCTTCGAAAGCAACTTACTTATGTTCATTATTTAATTATTTTATTAACAAATTCAACTAATTTTTCACAAACGTACTCAACACTTTCAATAGAGAGATCATTGTATATTGGTAAAGAAATCTCATTCTTATAAAGATTATAAGAAGATGGGAAATCTTTTATTTCTAATCCAATACTTTTAAAATACGATAACATAGGTAAAGGTATGTAGTGGACATTAACGCCTATATCTATAGAAGCTAATCTACTTATCAGTTCATCTCTTTGCTGTTCTTCAAAACCTTCTATTCGTAATTGATATAAATGACATGATGATTTTCTGTTGTCAATAGAAAAAGTAGGTAATATTGCCCACGAATATTGAGATAAAACTGAATTGTATTTTAAAAATATTTGCTCTCTTTCAGGCAATAAAATACTTTTATATTTTTTTATTTGAGCCAATCCAATTGCAGCATTAATATCAGGCATATTTACTTTTAATCCATTGGTTGTAATATCATATTTCCAGCCTCCTATGGAATTTTTCTCAAAGGCTGTTTTATTTTGACCATTTAACGATAATAATCTTAATTCTTTAAGTATTAATTCATCTTGAACTTCATCGAAGATTTTAAAGGTAATCGCACCACCTTCACCAGTCGTAATATTTTTAACTGAATGAAAAGAAAAAACGCTGAAATCTGAAAATAATGGCGTTGGAACACCATCAATTAAAGACCCTATAGAATGTGCAGCATCTGAAAGAACAATAGGTCTCCCTATTTTTCTTTGAAAATCTGTTTTTGGATTAAATTTACTTATAACACTTTCTTTATTTAGAAGTGTATTAAGTCCAATATAATCAATAGGAAGTCCTCCTAAATCAACTGGCATAATTGCTTTTGTGTTTTTAGTGATGGCTTTTTCAACTTCATCAATATTGATTGTAAAATCACTATTAACATCAACAAAGACACATTTAACACGAGAGTTTATTACCGAAAATGCTGAAGCTGCATAAGTATATGCAGGGACAATAATTTCATCTTCTTCGTCTAGGTCTAACCACCTTATTAAAAGAAGCATCCCAGAGGTCCATGAATTTACACATATTGTTGATCTCGTTTGGCATAGTTCGGTTATTTCATCCTCTAATAATCTTACTTTAGGACCCGTTGTAAGCCAGCCTGTTTCATTTAAACATGAGAGAACTTCTTGATTTACATCTTTATCAATTAATGGAAGGCAAAATGGTATTTTCATTTTATTAATTTGATTTATAATTCTTTAATTAATTTCAACATTTTTCTATTGGGGAAAGTTTCAAAATCATAATAAACAGTATATCCAGATTTTTTATAAAACCTCAAAACACTATCGTTAGAATCTGCGTCCGTTGTTAATGTTATTGTATTAACACCTTTTTTCTTAACCTGATTTTCAAATTTAACTAATAAATATTGTCCAATTCCAAAACCATTTTGATCTGGTAACACACCAATTGAAAGCAATTCTGCATACTTACCTTTATCATCTCTATTATTATTTTTTGCTAAATTTTTATATAACCTAATTAAAGCTATTGGCTTAGTAAACAGTAAAACTATAGCTCGATAAGAATATTCCAATAAATTAGAGAAAATTAACCTTTTATTAAACCCTGCAGAATTAAAACATCCAACAGCAAACCCTAACAACTTTTTATCATCTTGATCAATGGCACATATAGAAATAGCTTCTTTACTTTTTGCACAGCTTCTGTAATAAGTTTTAAGAAACGAATGTCCCAAAGTTGTTAGGAAAAAATTTGGAAAAGATTTTAGATGAATTTTGGCAATTTGATTAGAGTCTGAAACATTTGATTTTCTATAACTTATCATATTTATTCTAATATAACCTTAACTAATTGTTTTAAATTATTTTTCTTTGATAAATTCTTCATTGCAAAATTAAAACCATTTTCACCTTTTATTTCTAATTCTGATTTTTTAGTTAAAAAAGCTTCTCTCATTACATCTATCAACATATCTATATTCTCAGGTTCTATAACCCAACCTGCCTTAGCTTCATTTATTACTCTTGCAGAATCACTATCCATGTCTACTGATGCTATGATGGGTTTTTTGGAAAACATATAAGCTGGGAGTTTTGACGGTATTGAACTTGAAGCTGCACCTTTTTTAATTGGCAGTAACATGATATCGGCAGATCCTTGAATTTCAGGAACCATACCGTTTGGTACATCAACAAAATTAACACGCTCTATTTTTCTTAAAGATACTAAATTTTCTAGTTCAATTCTTTTTGATCCCGAACCCGCTATTAGAAGCCTACATTTTCCTAAATTTGCTTTACTAAAGCTGTCGATTAGTAAATCAATTCCGGCAACTGGTCCTATGTTACCCATGTACATAAAAGTGAATAGTCTTTTGTCGACAGAATTATTGTTTTTTGTGTCTTCATAATTTATAAACGCTTCTGCATCTTGCCAGTTTTGAACTACTTTAATTTTATCCAAAGATATCTGTCTAGAATCGGCAAGATAGTTTTTCATTTTTTCAGAAATAGCTATAATTTTTTTTGATTTTTTAAGTATTATTTTATCAATAGGTATAAAGATCAAATTAAATAAGAAACCTAGTATTGGTATTTTAATAGATAGAGATTCGGGATACACATCTTGGATATGAGTTATTATTGGAATACCGAATTTATTAGCTTCTTTGACAGTTAAATATTGAGCAAAAATTGGCCATGAATTCATATAAATTAGATCAATATTATCTCTATTTTCTTTAATATATTTGGAACAAGCTAAGCCAAAACTATAACTTTCTTTAAAACGACCATAAACATTAGATTCTGGACATGTGTATGAATCTAAATTAATTAGCGTGTACGACCTATCAATGTTTTTTTTATTTAATTTAAAACCAAAAGGTCTAGTAGGATTTGGAGCTATTACGGATACTGTATTTTTTTTTGATAACTCGTGTGCCAAGTCCTCTGAAAGTTTAGCTGAAACTACTGGTTCTGGTGAAAAAACGGCTGTTACAATTAGTATCTTCAATTTGAAATTATTTGAAAAACAAAATGCTTATTTTTAGTATGCAAAAAAATTTTGCATTCAATTATTAATTTAGTTAGTATTATCTTTTATTTTTACTGCAGGATTTCCACAGATAATTGAATTAGATATAAATTTTCCCGAAACTACACTGCCAGCTCCAACAATTGAATTATCTCCAATAATTGCTCCTTTCAAAATAATAGTATTCATTCCTATGAAACAGTTATTGCCAATAGATATTTCTCTTTTCTTTATGTCTTCAGGGTTATTAAGAATTCTTTTATCAGAGTTAAGAGGATGAAAATCATTATCTATTATCTTACAATTAGCACCAATCATAGTATTGTTTCCAATTGAAATTTTAGACATAGCATAAATAGTGGAACCTGAAATACCTACATTTTTACCAATATTTATAATTCCTCCATATCTCGAAATAATTATTGTTTTTTGATAAAGACCAAGTAAATTGGTGAAAAAACCGCTATTAATAGATGTATTATCTCCAATTATAATTCTACTTTTTTTAAAATTATAAATTATTGTAAATCCATTAAACTTGACTTTGTTATAAAATTTAATTTTATATTTTAAGTAACATAAATAAAGAATATATTTTCTTAACATAATATCTATAATTTATAGGTTTTTAGTTAAATTGGATTTATAATGTTTTAATTGTAATGATGTTTTTAAAAAATATATTGGATAAGATTTGAAATATTTTCTTTTTTTTAGACAACTTTGTATTCAATTTAACATATTTATCAATTTTCAAATTATAACTTTCAATCTGTCCAATATATGAATTATAAAGCTCTGATAACACTTTATTTAAAGTAAAAAATGCTAACCCATCATTTACATTCCACTTGTTGTCATCTATTTTAACTAATGAAGAAAAATGATAAATAATTAATGGACTATCATTTACAAAAAAAATATTTTCTTTATGTTTAATTTTATAATTAATTGCGTTCCAAGGAGCTACATTAACTCCTATATTTTCAATTTCTTTAAATTTATTTTTAAATAATTCTGGCCATTCATTCAAAAAAATTTGATCCGAAAAGAAAGATAATGGATAACCTTCTTTATTTGGGTACCATTCATCACAACTACGTTTCCAGTGTTCTAAACATTTTCTACCATCAGCATCATTCTTAAATAGATTAACTCCAACATTGAATATTCCAAAATCATTTGAAAACAGGTTATATAATTTACTATGTCTGTGAGAGCAAGCAGCTATAGAGTAATTTTCAAATTCTTTATATAAAACATCTAAATCTCCATAAACATAAACATCTGAATCTAAATATAGTAAATTTTCAAATTCAGGGTGTCTATTAAATACCATTATGCAAAGGTTTGGAGTAATAGAAAAGTAAAACTCTTTCCTGTTTGTAAATCTATTTTGGTCAATACTGAAAAAAGAAATGTAATCTTCGAGTTTAATTAAAGTAAGTGAATCATATTTATTTTTCAAAAAATTATATGTATTTGTATCTAAACACAAAATAACTAATTGTACATTGTCGTTATTATTATATATTGAATCAATTAAAGCTAATCCTCTAGGTAAATAATTTTCATCAAAATAAGTGCAAATCAGTTTTTTTTTATTCATTTAAAACTTATTTAAAACTTCACAAACTCTTTCAACTTCTTCAACTTTAGTTGCATAAGAAATAGGCAAACTTAGGGTCGTCTTATGAATTTCCTCAGAAATTGGATAATTATTATTAAAGTATCCTTCTAGTGCTTTTTGTTTATTTGGTGGTACTGGATAATGAATTTCAGTCGAGATACCATTATCATATAAGTATTTTTTTAATAAATCTCTCCTTTCATGTCGAATATTGAAAATATGGTAAACATCAAAATAATCATCATGCACAATAGGCTTAATGAAATTATTTGAAATATTTTTTAAATATAAGTCAGCTAGTGATCTCTTGTGTGCTGTAATCTTATTTATTTTTTTTAATTTGATATTTAAAAACATGGCTTGTACCTCATCTAGTCTAGAATTAAATCCCTTTAAATCATTATAGTATTTAGTCTTGCTACCATAGTTTCGCAAAGTTCTAATTTGTTGATAATTAGATTCTAATTTCATAGTTAAGGCTCCTGCATCACCAAGAGCACCAAGGTTTTTAGTTGGGTAAAAGCTAAATGCCCCAAAATCACCAAAATTTCCAACATTTTTACCCTTAAAGCTCGAACTATGGGCTTGAGCACAATCTTCAATTATTGGTAACGAATATTTATTTGCAATTGCACAAATTCTATCCATCTCACATGATTTACCATACAAATGAACAACAATTATTGCTTTAGTTTTATTAGTTATTTTATCCTCAATTAAATCAGGATTAATATTATATGTCTTAATATCTGGCTCTACCATTACAGGAATGTGTCCGTTATTAATTATTGCTAAAATTGTTGCTATGTAAGTATTTGAAGGAACAATAATTTCACTCCCTTTTTCTAAATTCAGTGAGTTAATAGCTAAATGTAGTGCATCTAATCCTGATGCTAAGCCAACGGTAAAATTTGAATTATTATAGTTAGAAAAATTTTTCTCAAAAGTTTCAACAGTTTCTCCTAAAATATACCATCCTGAATTTAAAAAATCGTCAAATTTTTCTTTAAACTCAGGGAAAAACTCTTTATTTAATTCCTTTAAGTTTTCGTAAAATATTGGTTTAATATTGCTCATATATATAATCTTTAGGGTCGTAGTTTTCCGAGGCTAAAACCATTAATACTGCATCTTTACTGAAATTGTTCATTGTATGAAAATCTTCTGGATTTATTAATAAACAATCTGAACGAGATGATAATTTATAATCAAGAATCTCTTCGCCTTTAGCGCTTTGACATGATATAGTACAGCTGCCATTTATACATACAGCTGCCTGAATTGTTTTTTTATGCCTATGATGCCCTCTTACTGAATCATCTAGATTATAAATATAATACACTCTTTTGATACTAAAAGGCAATATATTTTCAATTACTGTGAGAGTACCTCTATTCTCTACTATAGAATTTAATTTTAGAATTTTAGCCATACTTTTTTATTAATTTGAATGTTTTTGATGTTTTTCCAGAGAAATTTATTGCTTCAATAAAACCGTTAACCATATGTTTTGGAGTTGCATTTGACATGTAATACTCCTTAGCATTTCTTCCCATTTCAATGTATTCTTGTTTATTTAAAAAAGCATTAGATATTATATCCACTAGCTCTGCCCGACTATTATATAAAATACCGTTGAAGTTATTAATAATATTTAGTCTTTCTCCACCTGTAATTGCATTTTTCCTTGTAACAAAAGGGACTCCGTATCCCATACTCTTAAGAACAGAAAGACCTGCTTGGTTTGGAGAGATACATAATATAGATTTTGAAAATAATTTTGAAATTTCAACTTCATCATAAATAGGGCCTAATAAAAATATGCTTTTTGTTAATTTTTTTTCTTTAATGTAAAGTTCAATATTTGAATATTCTTCTCCTTTACCAACAATATTTAAAGTAAAAAAATCTTTTGTATTAATATTTTTTTTTGCCAAAACATATGATTCTATTAACTCATATATTTTTTTTTCTTTATACAAAGAACCTATAAATAATATACTGTTTATATAGTTTATTTGTTTTGGGCCATTCTCTAAAACATCTACTGTATTGTGCGCAACAAAAATCTTTTCCTCGTTGATTATTCCACGCCAAAAAAGAATTGGTTGTTTCATGTAAAAAATCACGGAATCGAAACTGTTCAATAACTTACCATATAATAAATCTATTACTCTTTTTTTGGCAGTAAGAGAGTATAATCGTTTATATGAAGCTCTTATTCCAATAGTCCATGGAATTAATTTTGTATTAGTCCTAAATAATAATAATGCCCAAAAGGACAGATAATGCAAATCAGCCATAAAAATTACAACATCAAAAGAATTACATAATTTTCTAAAATTATTTTTAATAATTATAAAATTATAGAAATTAAAATACTCTAATTTAAGTGTTTTAAAAGAAAGATCCTCGTCAGCTTCGTTGGCTATCGTGTATGCTAAAGTTAGTTCTACCTTTCTTGATAAAAGTTTATAGACCGGGATATTATAGCTTGAAATATGACTTTGTAAAATTAACACTTTCATACTCTCGAAGATTATTTAAATATTTTCTGCTGATTACCTGAAAATAAAAGAGTTAGTAAAATCAAACAATTAAGTTGTGGATCGGAATAAAAAGCTCCTGATGTTAACGATATTAAAAAATATTGTAACATAATAAGGCCAGGCCAATAAATTTGGTTGTGTTTAAATCTAATTTTAAAATTATAAAAACCTTTGTAAACACAATACAAAAAAACAGCTAGACCAATTATACCAAAACCTAATAAAATATCTAAGAATAAGCTATGTGCATAACCTGGATAGGTGCCATTCCCTAGTCGTGCAAATTGTGAGCCTAAGATTGGGTATTCAAAGATCTGGTTGATAAACCATGCATATGATTCTTGTCGAGCTAAGAGAGACATATCATCACCTGATAACCCTTCAGAAAATCTTTTACCTAACAATGGAGATACAAATGAAATCAATGTAATAAATTGATTAATCAAGAAGAAAAAAAAGATTGAAAAAAAAGAATAAAAAAATATTCCTTTCTTTTTTTTAATTGAATACCATATGAAAATTATTATAAAAAACCCTAGAATAGGTCCTCTACTTCCTGTCTTCATAGCTAAAAACAAACCTAGGAAACAATAAATTAAATTTAAAAAAAAACTTAATTTATTTTTAATTTTACTTTCTACTATTTTGTAAATACTCAATATAGATAATGTAATCCCAGACATAGCAAAAGAAATTGGATCAAGCGCTACGTTACCAGTTTCCCTATAACCTTCATCTAATTTTTGAAGAGAAAATAAAAGAGACGGGATTAATATAATTACACAACCAACGAAAAGTAATTTTAGACAATAGTCAAAATCAATAAATTTAAAACTTTTATAAATAGATATCATAGAAATAAAACAACCTGCAACCGCTATAAGCCAAACTTTAATCTTATAGGTAGATTGGACATAAAAATCTGACCTTATTTCCATATCATAAAACATTCTTATTAAAACAAAAAACCAGAACAAAAAAAATAAAAAAACAGGGAATGTTAATTTACTCTTTGATTTAAAATTAATTAGTATGACAAACAATGATAGAAATAAAGAAAATGCTCTATAAGGGATTGTGATTATCTGTGAGGCCCCAATTTGGTTGGATGTAAATGGAATCAATAAAGAAACAAAAAAAGTATAACCAATAATTATATTTACTAAATTTAAATTAGTAATATAAAAATTTAATTTTTTACTATTCATGTATTATTTTTTTAAATAAGTTTAACCACTGATTACCTATAGTATATATCGAAAACCTATTTGCATTATTTTGAAGTTCCAAATTATAGCTATCTGAATTCTTATCATAATTTTCAATTAAATTTTGAAGATTAACTACATAAGAATTGATATCAAATGGTTTTATTAAAATTCCATTTATATTATTTTTAATAATATCACTAGCACTTAGAAAACTGTCAAATAATATAGGAAATACATTATAATTTTGAGCTTCTGAAATAACTAAAGGAAGTCCTTCATAACTAGATGTCATGCAAAGAATCTTAGCTCTTTTATAATATGGTTTAGGATCTTGGTGTCCCACAAAAAAAACTCTTTCTAAATTCATTTTGTTTGCTCTTTTCTTTAAGTAATCTAAATCAGGGCCGTTACCAACTATATTTAATTTCCAATCAGGAAATTTCTCAAACAGTTCTTTCCAAATCTTCAACAAGATATCTACTCTTTTTTGAGTTATATTTATTCTACCAACAAATAATAATTCATTTTCTTTTTTGATATTAGATGTATTTTTATTGAAAGAGCATGGATTGTAAATACTTAAAACTTTTTCTTTAGTTGCGTTATTTACAAATAATTTAAACTGAGAAAAATAAGTATCTGATAAAAGAATAATTCTATCACTTAAATCATAAAGACGATTATATTTTTTTTTATACTTAAAAACATAAAGGGTAAGTAGTATTTTTTTAAAAATATTAGTATTCAAAAAAGGAATTAAAGATAATGGTATTAAATTAAATATTTTTTTATTTGAATTTGTAAAACTATCTATATTTCCAAGAAAAGAATTATGAATTACAGATAAAATTTTTACTTTAGAAATTTCTTTTACTGAATAACATAATTCAGACATCATTCCCCCTAATGCAGCCTGATTTATAATTATATTTATTTCATTTTTAATCACAACATCTTTAATATAATCTTTATTTATGTCCGAGTTAATTTCCTCGTTTGGCAAGAAATAATGATTCTTCTGTTTAGAAATTTTGTATTTCTCCAAAGACAAATAATAACATTTATTATTTTTAGATGAAAAAAAATTTGAAAGAACGGAGGTTACTTTTTGAACTCCTCCATAATTAGCAATAATTTGAGAAGTGTAAATAAATAAAATATTCATCTTTAGTGAATTTAATTCAAATTTTAAATTATTCTATTTAAATAATTATAATATTCTGCTTTTGAATCTCTAATGAGTTTTAAAATACTATGTTTTTTTATCCAACCAAAGTTATATGCAATTTCTTCTAAGCAAGCTATCTTCAGACCAGTGCGTTTTTCGACGGTTTTAACAAATTCAGTAGCTTCAGATAATGTTTCATGAGTTCCTGTATCTAACCATGCAAAACCTCTACTTAAGATTTTTAGTTTTAACTTATTAATGTTTAAATATTCATCATTTATAGATGTTATTTCTAATTCTCCTCTTTCTGAAGGTTTTACATTTTTTGCTATTTTTATAACTGAATTTGGATAAAAATATAAACCAACTATTGCGTAATTTGATTTTGGTATTTGAGGTTTTTCCTCAACACTTATTACATTTTGATCTTCATCTATTTCTACAATACCGTAACGTTGCGGATCAGTAACGATATTTCCAAAAATTATAGCATTCTGATTTACTTTGACATCAGCTATTGCTTCATCTAATAAATTTTTAAACTCTGAACCATAGAATATATTGTCACCTAATATTAAACATACATCATCGTTTCCAATAAACTCTTCACCAATGATAAATGCTTGTGCTAAACCATCGGGACTATCTTGCACTTCATAAGAAATTTTTATACCTAACTGAGACCCATCTCCAAAAAGATTTTTAAAAGAAGGTAAATCTCGAGGTGTTGATATTATAAGTATGTCTTTGATTTCTGCCAGCATTAACACTGACAATGGGTAATAAATCATAGGTTTGTCATACACCGCTAACAGTTGTTTACTTGTGCTAATTGTTAATGGGTGTAATCTTGTTCCTGAACCTCCTGCTAAAATTATTCCTTTCATAAATATTTTAATTATAATTCGACTTATAATAGTTTTGATAATCTCCAGATGTTACATTGTCCAACCATTTTTTATTATTCAAATACCAATCTATTGTCTTTGAAAGACCTTCTTCAAATGTAACACTTGGGCTCCATCCTAAATTTTTATTAATTTTATTCGCATCGATGGCATAACGTAAATCATGACCTGGTCTATCTTTAATAAAAGTTATTAACTCATTACTAGTTCCAAGTGTATTTCCTAATTTCATATCCATTTGATCACAAAGCAGATTTACTAAATCAATATTTTTCCATTCATTAAAACCTCCAATATTATACGTTTCATGGTTTAATCCTTTGTGAAAAATTAAATCAATAGCAATTGCATGGTCAAGAACATATAACCAATCTCTTGTATATTTTCCATCTCCATATACTGGAAGTGGTTTTTTATTAATTATATTATTTATAAATAGAGGAATTAGCTTTTCCGGAAAATGGTTAGGTCCATAATTATTGGAACAATTAGAAATTACATAAGGTAAACCATAAGTTTCTCCATAAGCTCTCACAAAATGATCTGAACTTGCTTTACTAGCTGAATATGGTGAGTTCGGATCATAATGAGTTTTTTCTGTAAATAAACCTGATTCGCCGAGACTTCCGTAAACTTCATCTGTGCTTACATGATAAAAACGTTTACCTTCCCAATTGTTTTTCCAAAGTATTTTAAATGAATTTAATAAAACCATAGTTCCAAGAATATTAGTTTTTGCAAAACCAATCGGGTCAGATATTGATCTGTCAACATGTGACTCAGCTGCTAAATGAATAACTCCTTGGAATTGATATTTTTGAAATAATTTATCTACAAAACTTTCATCAGTGATGTCTCCCTTTAAAAAGTTATAATTAGGCTTGTTTTCAATATCTTTAAGGTTCTCAAGGTTACCAGCATAAGTAAGCAAATCAAGATTATATATCTGATAATTTGGGTATTTATTAACTAAGTTTCTTACTACATGGGAGCCAATAAAACCAGCTCCACCTGTGATCAGGATAGATTTATTTTTCATAATTAATACTATTTATTTACACCACAGAAATCAAGTGTGGATTTGTTTCTTGAAATATTTACTCCAAAACTCTCTATTTACAACTAAAAAAACAATAATATCTACTTTATTGACTCCCTTTATTTTTAGCAATTATTTCTGATGAGTAAACAAATAAAATATTCATAATAGTTACTGTTCTATATTATTTAGTGTTTTCACAAGAGATCTATAAAATTTAATATCAGTAAAATTCTTGGCTTGAATTTTTGCCTCCATTGACATGGATGATCTTAAATTATTATCAATTATCAATTTTAGTAATGTTTCTTTTAGTTCCGTTTTCATGTTATCACCTCTTTTTACGATAAACCCACATTTATCATTTATCACTTCGTGCATCCCCCCTGAATCCGAAACAATAACTGGAAGACCTGAGGCTAGGGCTTCTAAAGTTGTTAATCCAAAAGCTTCTGTTATTATTGATGGAAACACTCCTATATCAGCATGATTATAATATTCATGAATATTGTCATAATCAATATAGCCTGTAAAATTAATTTTACCATCAGCTTTTTCACTCAGGGCGTTAATTTGATTAATAAATGCTGTCCTTTTACCGTTACCAAAACCAGAACCACCCAATATTAATAATCTAATATTATTGCAATTATTTTCTAAAATATCTAAAAAGACTTCAATTAATAGTTTTATACCTTTTTCCTCTTGTAATCTTCCTGAATATAAAATTACTATTTCTTTATTTTTATTTTTTGGTAGATTAAATCGATCTAAATTAATACCATTATGCACTACATCAAGTTTAATATTGGTAGGTGCTAATTCAACGATTCGGTTTTTTATATATTTACTCACCGTAATTACAAAATCCGTTTTTTTTAAAATACTAGTTGAGAATTCACTCTTATTAATATTTAAATAGTCATTATGTAGATGAAGACCAACTTGTTTAGAAATTGTTTTTTTTATTTGAGGAATATAAAAAGGGTTGTTTTCAACTAATATTATATCAGTATTAACAAACTCCTTCTTAAATTCTAAAACTTTTTTAATGAATTGATTTTTAAATTTATTTCCTAATAATTTATTTAATAAATACCTGAAAAATCTTTCACATTTATATGAAATTGTGTTGGTGTTAATAAATACAAAGTTAGATAATTCATATGATTTTGACTTTTCATAAGCGATCTTATTATAAATAGAAAAAACTACTAATTCAAAATTTTTATATTTTTCATTTAAATCAATAAAGGTTTGTAGTAGATTTTCTACAGCTCCTCCGTTTACTGGAGGTACAGGAAGAGTACCATTTGTTATAATCACAATATTTTTTTTCATTTTCGAAAATATCAATTATTAATAATTATGTCCCTTAGTTAATAATCTAATTTTTTTTCATATTCTAGCCTTATATTTGGCATAATTAACCCTTTTTTGACCCAGGGTAAAAATCGATTTTTACCATATGGAATCTTTTTTCAATAACTCAAACAGCATAGCATTTGACTCTCTGAACACATCGCCTAAGAAAGTGGCATCTTCAGGTTGAAGTTGTGGCAACCCAGCATGACTACTTTTATTGTAAACCTGTTGCTTAAATGGAACTTTATTGTGTTTTAAACCTAAGAATGTAAACAACTTCTGCATCTCTAACGAAAAGTTATCGCTCAATTCTTCGAGAAACATTACATGAAACTGGTCAGGCGAAAAATATGAATACCATCTTTTCAACTGATCGTAATAATAACCGCGTTGAATGTAAGAGAAGTGCTTGTATTCTGAGTAGAAGCGAGTGTTGACATCCACGAAAAAGCGTTTATCTAATTGGCGTATGGCTTTTGAAAATGACATCGGGTCTGAAATTTCCGATTTATTAATATAATTCTGAAACATGTATTGAGAAAAAGCGCGTTTAACTGGATCTCTTAATATGACCACAAATTTAGTTACTTGATTGTACTCTTTTATCAATTTTGGAGCCAAGGGATAGTATAAATAATCCGGTGTCCCTTCACCAGTTATGCGCTTATTGAATCCATTAAAATTAGCTCGATAATGATTTAAAGGTAAATGATTATATTCAGTGAAGTAACAAGGTTCCTTAACTACAGGCGGCGAATAATTTGAAGCGTACTTTTCCATATACTGCATCAACGAAGTAGTCCCGCACTTTGCTGCACCGATTACCATAAAATCTGGATTTCTACCAAGACCTAATGTCGTCTTAATTTTGTGTTTAATATTGAATCTCATAATAATATCAAATTTAATAGCCTGGGTACCAAGCTGGGTTGAAGCCAAAGATTTTTTTACACTTAATAAAACTGGCAATATTCCAAAAGGCAAGAGCCATACCTCCACCTATAGCCGCGCCAAGGAGTCCATATAATGGTATCAAAATAAAACTTAAAACTCCGGTAATTACGGCGGATATGGCTACTAATTTTGAGTAATACCTATGATTTCCAGACATAGCTAATAGATATCCAACTGACGATAGATATAAATTTATGACTTGAAACAAAATCATTACTCCTAAAACTAAATGTGTTTCTTGCGAATAAATCTCATACATATCTAATAATTGTTCTGCGAAAATAGCTAGACCCATGAAAATAGGCGATGCCAAGGCTAAAGCTGTAAAATTAGCTTTTCTAGAAAGGGAACCCAAATACTCTATCTCATTTGCATTGTAAGCTTTAGCAAACTGTGGTGCAATCCAACTATTCACTACTGCAAGGATGATAAGGCTAATTCCGGAAAATGAACTCAGAATATAGAATATACCTAGTTTTTCAGTCCCAAGTAAGGAATAGATTAAAAATATAGAAATATATCCATTTAAGAACTGGGCGATAGATATCGCAAAAAATGAACGTGCTTTAATTATGGAGCTTATAATATTCTTGACATTAACATACACGCGCGCTTTTACTTCCATGTGCTTCAAGACAAGAAATAGAGATATGCCCATTGCGAATGTATAGGAAACAATAATTAGTAATCTGACGTCAATATTTTCAGGGACAGCGTACGTGCTCATGCTACAAAAGAAAAGAACAGTAATTGGTAACGAGGAAACTATTAAATCGATAATCACGATAATACGATCTTTCGAAATTGCTCTTAACGCGGCTTGGTTTAACTGTACCAGAGCATAAGGAATAAGCAACGCCGATGCAAAGATAACTGAATTTAAAGTGCCCCGATCTAAGATAAGTGAACCCCCGAGAAAATAAAGAATAATAAATAATAAAATTGCTAAAAAGCTAAGGAGGATAACTGAATAGTTGCCCGTAATAAAAATAAACCGTTTATCGGTTGACACAGCAATGCTCTTAAGAAAATAGATTGGGATTCCTGCGCTTGTACAAATTGCTAATCCCCCAACTAGGGCATAGAGCAGCGAAATTTCCCCTACAGTCTCAACACCATATATCTGCGTTACTAATAGAATAAAGCAAAATGATAAGGCTTTGGCTGTCACCTTACCAAACAAAAGCAATAAAACTCTTTGTATACTTTTAATAAATTCTATCATTTTGTACATAACGAGTTAAGTCTAATAGGTCATTTGGTTGCATATTTTGCAAACCAATTTCCAATTCAAAATGTCGCCAAAATCATGTTATAATTTCTTGACTCAACACTGTTTAATTTTACTAAGCCCACTTCATAGCCAAAAAACAAATACATCAATCTTTTGAGTTTTGAATATGTTACTATTCCATCTTTAACTTCATAAAAATTAGTATATCCTAATGATTGTAGATATTCGAAACTATTGTTGCCGTTTTGAAAGTCTTCTGCTAGAAGCTCAAACATTACAATGGGCTTCTGGTCATTTAAAAAAGATTTAGCCCCTCTTAAAACCGATAATTCATGTCCCTCGACGTCAATTTTTAGTAAGCCAACCTTTATTTTAGTCTTTTCTACAAAAGAATCTAACGTCGTTAAACTAATTGTTTCGGTAAATTCATCTGAACTGGTTGCAATTCTTGCCATACCTTGATTTACGGGTGAGAGTGCTATTTTTTCTGATCGTTGTGAGTCAGAAAGACCTTTGTTAATGGCCTCTACATTATAACTTTCACGAATATTTATTTTGAGAATATCGAATGTTTTTAACACTGGTTCAAAGCTGTAAACCTTCTTAAAGACTTGGGCAAAAAAAACACTATGGTTTCCAATATTGGCGCCCGCATCAATAGCTGTTTTTTTTAAAGCGTCAGGAAAGTTTTTTTCCAAAAATTCCATTGCTATATTAAGTAGTGTACTTTCATATCTTCCGAAATAATTTACACGCGTACCAATGTGGTCAAAGCTTGATATACAAAGCTGCGGAAAACCCTCCTTTAAATGTCTCTTATGACGGTTTTCTAAATACCTCAACACTCTCTTATCAAATATCTTTTTAATTTGCTCTATAAATCCTACTCGCCTATTATTTATTATTTCCATTTTGTGTTTAATATTTTAAGTTTAGTCAATGACATTTTTGAATTTCAATCAGTTGAATGCGTTGTAATTCGATGTTTTTTTATAGCTTAGGTTTTAAATCTCCTTGCTAAGTAACGTGGCTTTATTAATCATCTAAGATCGTTCATCGAAATATTTTTTATGAGTTTAGGGTTCGTGTTTAAATACCACTGATACGTTTTTAACACCCCTGTCTTAAGGCTCGTAGACGATTTCCATCCTTCTTTTTCAATTCTAGAATTATCCATTAATTTACGCATTGTCCCATCGGGCTTTGACTTATCCCAGTGAATTTCCCCTTTATGTCCGACTGCCTCTTGAATCAATTCTGCCAATGCTTTAATGCTTAATTCTTTTCCTGTACCAACATTATATAAGTGTTCCTCTAATGTGTTTTCCAATCCAAACACTACAGCTTTAGCAAGATCATCAACATGTAAAAACTCTCTCATTGGAGATCCAGTTCCCCAAAGCTGAACCGCTATGTTACCATTCTGCTTCGCTGTATGAAACTTACGAATCATTGCAGGAAGCACATGAGAAGTCTTCAAATCGAAATTATCATTAGACCCATAAAGGTTAGTTGGCATGAGCGATACGTAATCTCTTCCGTACTCTTTTCTTAGAGCCTCGATCAATTTCACACCTGAAATTTTAGCAATAGCATACCACTCATTAGTAGGCTCTAAGGAATCAGTTAATAGATACTCTTCTTTTAGTGGCTGGGGTGCTGATTTAGGATATATACAACTCGAGCCCAGGAAAACAAATTTTGGCACATCATTTTCGTGAGCCGAACGAATGAGATTGTTTTGAATGAGCATATTGTCCATCAAAAACTCATACGGGTAAGCGTCATTGGCTAAAATACCCCCCACTTTTGCCGCAGCATCAATAATTGCTACCGGTTTTTCAGATATAATGAAAGCCTCAACTGCTTTCTGATCCCTTAAATCGAGCTCTGAGGAGCTTTTGCCAATGAGATTGGAATATCCTTTTGCTTCTAACGCGCTCCAACACGCGGAACCAACCATGCCCCTATGACCCGCAATGTAGATTTTATCTTTCTTCTTAATCATCACTCGAAATAATTTAGAGTTTGATATCCACCATCTTCTAAGTATTTATCTTTCTGCATGAGCTTAAGGTCTGAACTCATCATGTCATCTATCAACTCAGCCAATTTAATTTTCGGCTCCCATCCGAGTTTTTTTTTGGCCTTAGAAGCGTCGCCAATAAGCAATTCCACTTCCGTTGGGCGGAAGTATTTTGGATCAATTGATAATACTTCTTTCCCAATTTCAAGCTGATACTTAGGGTTATTACATTTCGTAACTTTGGCGACCTCATCAACACCTGCTCCATAAAATTTAAGCTCAATACCTACGTAAGCAAAGGCTTTTTTTACAAAATCGCGAATTCGGGTAGTTTTACCTGTTGCAATAACCCAATCTTCAGGTTCTTCAGCCTGGAGAATCATCCACATCACACGCACATAATCTTTAGCGTGCCCCCAATCGCGTCTTGAGTCAAGATTACCTAAATAAAACTTGTCTTGAAGTCCAAGAGCTATACGAGCTGTAGCGCGAGTGATTTTACGGGTAACAAAAGTTTCTCCTCGAATCGGACTTTCATGATTAAAAAGAATTCCGTTCGAAGCAAACATGCCGTATGCTTCACGATAGTTTACCGTAATCCAATATGCATACATCTTAGCAACTGCATATGGAGAGCGGGGATAAAATGGGGTTTTTTCTGTTTGCGGAACTTCTTGAACTTTTCCATAGAGTTCAGAGGTAGATGCTTGATAGATACGCGTCTTATTTTTCAAGCCAAGAATTCGAATTGCTTCTAATAAACGAAGAGTTCCAATTCCATCTGCATCTGCAACATATTCGGGCACATCAAAAGATACTCGTACATGGCTCATTGCAGCAAGATTATAAATCTCATCTGGTTGAATTTCTTGAATTAACCTTACCAAATTAGTGCTATCCGTCATATCGGCATAATGCATGAAGAATTTGGCTCTTTCCGACTGTGGATCTTGATACAGATGGTCAATACGATCAGTATTTAATAACGATGTTCTTCTCTTGAGCCCATGGACAACATAGTCTTTTTTAAGAAGGAATTCGGTTAGGTAGGCCCCGTCTTGACCGGTAACGCCTGTAATTAAAGCTACTTTACTCATGGAATTAAATGTTTACAAAGGTTAATACATTTGGCGCTCTGAGCCCCTGAAACTCTTTGTGCGCTACAAGTATGAAATATAAGTCAGCTGATTTAAGGGCTACATCAAGGCTAGTAATTGGTAATAACTCGTGACTATGAATATTTGGCTCTACAAAATATACTTTGTCTTTAGAATATGTGGTAAAAATATTTTCCGCAATATATAATGCCGGTGATTCTCTTAAATCATCTATACCTGGTTTGTATGCTAATCCTAAAATAGCTATGGAAGGCTTGTTTCCAAAAGAATTCTCATATTCATTTATAGTTCGATTTATTTTCTCTACACACCATGTTTTTTTGTAGTTGTTGATTTCGCGTGCTGATCCAATTATTTTCGACTCATTAGGAAATTTGAATGTAATAAAGTAAGGATCTACAGCGATACAATGACCCCCTACGCCACAACCAGGTTGTAAAATATTCACTCTTGGATGTTTGTTTGCAAGATTGATTAATTCCCATACATTGATATCTGCTTTATCACATATTAATGAGAGTTCATTAGCAAATGCTATTTGAACATCTCGAGAAGAATTTTCTACCAATTTGCACATCTCAGCAGTATGAGCATTCGTTCCGTGTAATTCTCCTTTTACATACTTACTGTAAAACAAGATTGCTTTTTGAGTAGAAGCCTCATCTACTCCACCAATAATACGGTCATTCTCAACGAGTTCATACATAATATTCCCTGGTAATACTCTTTCCGGACAATAGGCGATATGAATAGCACCTTCTAGCTCAGGTCTAGATGCAAATATTAGTTTCCGCATTTTATCAGTTGTACCGATAGGAGATGTCGATTCAATAATGTATAAATCACCTTTTTTAAGTAGTGGAATAATTCCTTTTGTTGCTGCCTCAACAAATGAAATATCTGGTTCATGATTGCCTTTAAATGGTGTAGGAACGACTGTTAGATATACATCTGCTGAACTAGCTTTTGTAGATGCTTTAAAAAAGCCATTAGAAACTGCTTTTGAAACAATCTCATCTAAGTCAGGCTCCACAATATGGATCTTCCCTTGATTAATAATATCTACAACTTTTTGGTTAATATCAACACCTAAAACATACGTTCCGTGTGATGCAATTAATGCTGAGGTTGGTAATCCTATATATCCCAATCCTATGGTAACTACTTCTGGGTTCATTATTTTATATTTTTAATAAAGTCTACAATTCTTTTTGATGCCAACCCGTCTCCATATGGATTGTGAAGCTTAGACATTTTTATAAAGTTGTCCTGGTTGTTTAGTAAATCTAATGCTTTAGAAACAATTAGATCTTCATTAGTCCCTACCAACAAGACCGTTCCTGCTTCTACTGCTTCAGGTCTTTCTGTGGTATCTCTCATTACCAGCACAGGTTTCCCTAAACTTGGTGCTTCTTCTTGGACACCTCCACTGTCAGTGATAATAATCTTAGATCGATTCATTAACCAAATAAAATCTTGATACGCTAAAGGATCTATTAAAATAACATTGTTAACACCTGATAAGATTCTATTTACAGGCTCTTGTACCTTTGGATTTAAATGAACAGGGTAAATAATCAAACGATTTATATCATCTTCAGCAATTCGTTTCAACGCTTTACAAATTCTTTCAAATCCTCCACCATGGTTTTCTCTTCGGTGTCCAGTTACTAAAACAACTTCTTGATTTCCGATTTGTTTTAAGAGGTTCTGAATTAATTGACTTGGATTTTCATTAACTTTTTCAACAGATTTAATCAAAGCATCAATCACTGTATTTCCAGTAACTAAAATTGAACTATTAGATATATTTTCTTTAAGTAAGTTCTTTTTAGAAGTTTCAGTAGGGGCAAAATGATAATCACAAATTCTACCAGTGATTTGACGATTTATTTCCTCAGGAAAAGGGGATAGTTTATTATTAGTTCTAAGACCTGCTTCAACGTGACATACTTTTGCTCCTGAGTAAAAACTTGCTATAGATCCTGCCATAGTCGTCGTTGTGTCTCCATGAACAAACACGTAATCTGGATTGAATTCTTCAAGAATTGGCTTTAGAGACTCAATAATAGTAGCTGTTAAACCATATAAATTTTGTCCTGGCTTCATTAAATCCAAATCATAGTCAGGTTTGATCTCAAAAAAATTTAATACCTGATCTAGCATTTCTCGGTGTTGCGCGGTTACACAAACTCTCGTATCAAAAACTTCTGTATATTTTTGGAATTCTTTAACCAGTGGAGCCATCTTGATAGCTTCTGGTCTAGTTCCAAATATTAATAAAATCTTTTTCAATATTTATTTTTATAAAACGTTCTACTCATATATTATTACACACTAATCTTAGAATAAAATTCAATTCAATCACTACAAAGGTAGTTCTACTAATCATTCTTGCTTGAACTAATCCTATTTTTTTTCATAACATATATATTTAATTAACTAAAAACCAATTGTTTAATAATTCTTCTCTATTGTATCTCATTTTTTCTTTTGTATCCATATCGATTACTTTAAAACCTGCATGCTCACAAATCGCCTGTCCTGCAGCGGTATCCCATTCCATAGTTGGTGCAAAACGAGGATAGCAATCTGCTAGACCTTCAGCAACCATACATAATTTTAGGGAGCTACCTTTTGAAATTAAATTTACCGTCCCATGGGTACTTCGCATTATCTGCACATAGTTTTTCGTTTCTTGAGACATGTGAGAAAGACTGGCTACGATTGTAAACGTTTTATCTTTTCGTTTAAGAGGTAATTTAATAGCTTTTGAAATTAAAGTTTCAATATCAAAATGATTAAGGTCAACAGCTACTTTAAAAGCCCCTAAATCCTTGCTAGAGAAATATAATTCACCTGTTACTGGAATAAAAATCACCCCAATAAGTGGCCTTTGGTCTTCTATTAAAGCAATATTGACTGTAAATTCACCGTTGCGCTTTATAAATTCTTTGGTGCCGTCTATAGGGTCTACAATCCAGAGTTGTTTCCAGCCTTTGCGTTCCTCATAGCTAATTGATTTTCCCTCTTCTGAAAGTACAGGTATTTCTGTCTTAGTTAAATAAGACATAATCACATTGTGAGAGGCTATATCTGCTTTGGTTATGGGAGATTTGTCAATCTTAATGTCTTCCTCAAATTCACCAGAATGATAAATTTCTAATATCGACTTGCCAGCTTCTAAAGCGGCAATAATCGCTGTGTTTATGAGATCATTCATAATTAAATAATCATACCTGCTCCAATAGTTTCATTTGTTTGTTCATCTATAAAAATCAGACTACCTGTTTGACGATTTTTTTTGTAGATGTCGTAAAAAAAAGGTTTTGCAGTACGTATTGAAATACGGCCAATATCGTTCATCTCTAATTTATCTATGTTTTCGATACGGTGCAACGTGTTGATATCCACTTTATACTTTAATTCCTTCACCATTGCCACGCATTCATTGGTAGTGTGCTTAATAACTACCTTAGTACGTGCTTGTAAAGGATTACTATTCATCCATGTTACTAATACTTCTAAATCTTGTCCTACTTCTGGAACGTTATTTTCTCTTACAATCATGTCGCCTCGACTTGTATCTATTTCATCTTCCAAGGTCATCGTAACCGACATAGGTGCATAGGCTTCTGTAATTTGTTCTCCATTCAATTCAATAGTTTTAATAGTTGAGACAAACCCTGAAGGCAACGTTTTTACTTTGTCACCAGGTTTAAAAACACCGCCATCAATTCGACCTGCAAAACCTCTAAAATCTTGGTTCTCTAGGGTATGTGGACGAATCACCGATTGAATAGGAAAACGACAATCTACGTGGTTGTAATCACTAGAAATGTGAACCGTTTCGAGATGGTAAATCAAAGTACTCCCTTTGTACCAGTCCATATTTTCAGATGTATTGACCACGTTATCTCCTGCAAGGGCTGAAATTGGAATAAATTGTATGTCACTAATATCTAATTTTGTCGCAAAAGCTTTAAAGTCTGCAACAATTTTGTTATAAACTTCTTCACTGTAATCAACTAAATCCATTTTGTTAACACAAATAATGGCATGTGGTATACGTAATAAAGAGGCAATAAAAGAGTGTCGATGCGTTTGTTCTAGCATCCCCTTACGAGCATCAATTAGAATAATGGCTAGATTGGCAGTAGATGCCCCTGTAACCATATTCCTGGTATATTGGATATGCCCTGGGGTATCTGCCACTATAAACTTTCGTTTTGGTGTTGCAAAATAACGATAGGCTACATCAATGGTGATTCCCTGTTCCCGCTCGGACTTTAAACCATCAGTCAATATTGATAAATCAATATAATCAAAGCCTTTATTTTTACTAGATTCTTTAAGGGCATCCAACTGATCTTGAAAAATAGATTTACTATCGTATAATAAGCGTCCTATCAGGGTACTTTTTCCGTCATCAACACTTCCTGCGGTAGTAAAGCGTAATAATTCTATATCTTTATATTCCATGTGTTTATTTTCTAAAAGTAACCTTGTTTTTTTCGATCCTCCATAGCAGTTTCAGCCCTTTTATCATCTGCTCTTCCGCCACGTTCAGTAGTTCTTGTAGCAGCTATCTCTTCTATTATTTTATTTAGATTATCTGCCTCAGATTCTACAGCACCCGTAATCGGCATGTCCCCACAAGTTCGATAGCGAATGGTCATATTAACCACTTCTTCGCCTGGTTTTAATTTTATAAATTCAGAATTTGCTAAAATTACTCCATCACGCACTACGCAATCACGTTGGTGAGAAAAATAGAGTGAGGGTAAATCAATATTTTCTAACTTTATGTATTCCCATACATCCATTTCTGTCCAGTTAGAAATAGGAAAAACTCGAAAGTGTTCACCATAATTTTTTCGTCCATTGAAAAGGTTCCACAACTCTGGACGTTGATTTTTGGGGTCCCATTGTCCGAATTCATCCCGGTGAGAGAAAAAACGCTCTTTGGCACGTGCTTTTTCTTCATCACGCCTAGCTCCTCCCATAGCAGCATCCACTTTGTATTCTTCTAGTGTATCTAACAAAGAAACAATCTGTAGTGCATTTCGTGAAGCATCTGCACCTGTTTCTTCTTTGGCGCGTCCTTTGTCAATTGATTCTTGTACAGAGCCAACGATTAATTGAACCCCTAATTTATGAACTAAAGCATCACGAAAAGCAATGGTTTCAGGAAAATTATGCCCTGTATCAACGTGAATTAAAGGGAATGGTATTTTTGCAGGGTAAAAGGCTTTTTTAGCCAAATGAGTTAGTAAAATGGAATCCTTTCCTCCAGAAAACAACAATACAGGGTTCTCAAATTGAGCTGCTATTTCACGAATTACAAAAATGGCTTCGGATTCTAACTCACGTAAATGATTGATTACATAATTACTCATGTGTTTGATTTGAATTTTTTATTTATAAATTCCATAATAACTACTACACTCTCTTCAATGGATTGTGCATCTGTAATAACTTCTAGATCTGGATCTAAAGGTGACTGGTAAGGAGCAGTAATACCCGTCATGTTTTTTATTTCTCCACTTCTCGCTTTTTTATAAAGCCCTTTTACATCACGGCGCTCACACTCTGAAAGAGATGTGTTAACATAAATTTCTATAAAATTTTCTGACCCTACAATTTGTTTAACATCTTCACGGTCTTTAATGTAAGGAGATACAAAAGCAGCTAAGGTTATCACTCCAGCATCTAGCATTAAATTACTAATCTCAGCAATACGCCTGATGTTTTCTGTGCGATCTTGGGGCGCAAAGCTTAAATCATTGTTAATCCCTTGACGAATGTTATCGCCATCTAAAATATAGGTAGAGAGTCCTTTTTTATGTAAGGCAATTTCCACTAAATTGGCCAAGGTAGATTTTCCAGAGCCAGACAAACCTGTAAACCAAAGTAAATAGGTCTTATGCCCGTGTAGCTGTTCTCGCTGAGATTTAGTTGTTTTATAGTCTTGTTTTTCAGTGTGTAAACTCATTGTGTCTTTGTAAAGCTATTTTTAAGAAGTTTTTTTTAACCGTTTGACTTTGTTTCTTCTATCTATACCATAATTTATTTTGTACCATATTTTTTCATGCCCAAAATAAAGTAACATTTTAGATACAACTTCTGCGCCCCCTATTTTTAAACCCGTTAGTGGATTACCTGTAATCAACCATCCTAATATAAACGTGTCAAGAGTGCCAATAGCACGCCATGAAAAGGTTTTGGCTAGGTGTCGTTTGTTTGTATTCAACATGCTTGACTCAAACCAAAACCGCTCGTGAAAATAGTAAAGTATCATTTTAGTAATTACCTCTAAGAAACCTATTTGCAAACCTAAACTCAAATCCCCTGAAATTAACCATGACAAGACTATAGTGTCTATAGTACCGATCAGACGCCAAGAAAAAGTTTTTGCGATATGTCTTTTACTTAGTTTCAAAACCTTTGTTTTTTTTGACTACCACCAATAGTCCTTAATTTTTAAACTGTAGTTTTTTTACAGCTTCGCTATTGTCACTCACAAAATAACACTAATTGCATATCTGATACATTGGTGTTGTCAACAGATGAAATCAATAGAACAAATTTACAACATTAGTGCGTTTTGATCTTTAATTATAAAGGGAATAATAATGTTTTCTATTTAATAGTTATTTTTTATCACTTATATCAAAACTAAAGATAAATTTAATATCTATAATGTTCTGGTTTGTATGGCCCCGCTTGTGTAACACCTATGTAAGAAGCTTGATCTTTTCGTAATTCAGTTAATTCAACACCAATTTTTGCTAGGTGTAAAAAGGCAACTTTTTCATCTAAATGTTTTGGCAACATGTATACTTTGTTCTCATAAGCATCTGCATTGTTCCAAAGTTCCATTTGAGCTAATGTTTGATTTGTAAATGAATTCGACATTACAAAACTTGGGTGACCAGTTGCACAACCTAAATTAACCAAACGACCTTCTGCCAATAAAATAATATCTTTTCCATTGATATTGTATTTATCTACTTGGGGCTTGATTTCAATTTTTTCACTATTTGCATTTAAATAAGGAACATCGATTTCGTTATCGAAATGACCAATATTGGCAACAATTACTTTATCTTTCATCGCTTCAAAGTGTTCCTTTCTAACAATGTCTTTGTTTCCAGTAGTAGTGATTATAATATCAGAATTTGCAACAACAGTTTCTAACTTCTTCACTTCAAAACCATCCATTGCAGCTTGCAATGCACAAATAGGATCAATTTCTGTAACTGTTACAATACTTCCTGCTCCAGCAAATGAAGCTGCAGTTCCTTTACCAACATCTCCATACCCACAAACCGTTACTCGTTTACCAGCTAACATAATATCTGTTGCTCTACGAACTGCATCTACTGCAGATTCTTTACAACCATATTTATTATCAAATTTAGATTTTGTTACAGAATCATTAATATTAATAGCTGGTATTGTTAAAGTTCCATTTTTCACTCTTTCATATAATCTATGAACTCCAGTGGTAGTTTCTTCTGACAAACCATTAATTCCATCCGATAATTCAGGGTAACGATCTAAAACCATATTGGTTAAATCTCCACCATCATCTAAAATCATATTTAATGGCTTTTTGTCTTCACCAAAAAATAAGGTTTGTTCAATACACCAATCAAATTCTTCTTCATTCATTCCTTTCCAAGCATATACTGCTGTACCAGCAGCAGCAATTGCAGCAGCAGCTTGATCTTGAGTAGAAAAAATATTACAAGAACTCCAAGTAACCTCTGCACCTAAAGCTTGCAAGGTTTCTATTAAAATTGCCGTTTGGATTGTCATGTGTAAACAACCTGCAATTCTTGCGCCTTTTAAAGGCAGGCTATCTCCATACTCTTCTCTTAAACTCATTAGACCTGGCATTTCTGCTTCGGCTAAATCCATTTCTTTTCTTCCCCAATCTGCTAGTGAAATATCTTTCACTTTGAAAGGTACGTATGTTGTATTTTTGCTCATAATTATAATATTAAATGTTAAATTTATTTTTTATTTTCTCAACGTAATCTAATTTTTCCCAGGTAAATGTTTCTACTTCATGAGAAACTGTTTCTCCCATTGGATTAGAAAACGTTACTGTTTTTACCTCAGGTGTTCTTCCCATGTGACCATATGCCGCTGTTTCAGAATAAATAGGAGATCTAAGTTTTAAGCGCTTTTCAATAAAAAAGGGACGCATATCAAAAATAGCTTCTACTATTTTACTAATTTCTCCATCGCTTAAATCAACAGTCGCAGTACCATAAGTTTCTACATTAATACTTGTTGGCTTCGCAACACCAATTGCATAGGAAACTTGTACTAAAACTTGTTTACAAAGACCAGCAGCAACTAAATTTTTTGCAATGTGCCTAGTTGCATAGGCTCCAGATCTATCAACTTTAGAAGGATCTTTACCAGAAAAAGCGCCACCTCCATGAGCTCCCTTACCACCATAAGTATCTACAATAATTTTTCTTCCAGTTAAACCGGTATCTCCGTGGGGCCCACCTATAACAAATACACCTGTTGGGTTAATATGATATGTAATATCGGCTGTAAATAGCTTTTGAATATGACTAGGTAATTTTGCTACAACTCTAGGAATTAAAATTTCTACAATGTCTTTTTTAATTTTAGCCAACATTACTGCATCCGATTTGTCAAAATCATCATGCTGTGTAGAAATAACAATTGCATCAATTCTTTGAGGCACGTTATCATCCGAATATTCAATGGTAACCTGAGATTTTGAATCTGGTCTAAGATATTTAATATCTTTATTTTCTCTACGAAGTAAAGCCAATTCAATTAATAATTGGTGTGACAAATCTAAAGCCAATGGCATGTAGTTTTCTGTTTCATCAGTCGCGTAACCAAACATCATTCCCTGATCTCCAGCTCCTTGGTCTTCAGGGTTTGCTCTAACTACTCCTTGATTAATATCTGGTGACTGTTCGTGTATTGCAGACAAAACACCGCAAGAATTACCGTCGAACATATATTCACTTTTGGTATATCCAATTTTATTAACTACGTCTCTAGCAATTTGCTGAACATCTAAATATGTTTTAGACTTTACTTCTCCTGCTAAAATTACTTGACCAGTAGTAACTAGAGTTTCACAAGCAACTTTACTGTTCTTATCAAAAGCTAAAAAATTATCAATTAAAGCATCAGATATTTGATCTGAAACTTTGTCTGGATGGCCTTCAGAAACACTTTCTGATGTAAATAAATAACTCATTTTTTTCTTTTTTAATATTATTTTGTAATTATTATTCTAAAATATAGCAGATGCTATTTTTTTTACATTATCAGATTTTCCCATAGAGTAATAGTGTAAAACTGGAACTCCTGCGTCTAACAGCTCTTTAGATTGTTGAATTGCCCATTCTATTCCTACTTGTCGTACATCTTTATTTGTTTTACAAGATTCTATGGCTGATATTAATGGCTCAGGTAAATCAATACTAAAAAATTGAGGTAATAATTGTAGGTGACGCTTTACAGCAATCGGTTTTAAGCCTGGGATAATAGGCACATTTATACCTTCTTTTTTTGCAGCTTCAACAAACTGAAAATATTTCTGATTATCAAAAAACATCTGAGTAACAATATAATCTGCCCCAGCGTCTACTTTTTCTTTCAAATGCTTTAAATCTGTTTGTAAAGAAGGTGATTCAAAATGTTTTTCCGGATATCCACCCACACCAATACAAAAATCAGAATTATGATTAGTTTCAATTACGCCATGTAAGTATTTACCAGAATTTAAATCCTTAATTTGAGAAACTAGTTCTGAAGCAAAATCATGACCCCCTTTTGAAGGTTCAAAAAACTTTTGATGACTCATAGAATCCCCTCTTAATGCCATTACATTTTGGATTCCTAAATAATCACAATCAACCAATAAATATTCAGTTTCTTCTTTAGTAAATCCACCACATAATACATGCGGAACTGTATCTACATCGTATTTATGCTTAATTGCTGCACAAATCCCCAGGGTGCCA
>Ga0206125_10000914_pt1 | contig 36884 bp, 31 predicted proteins | sample Helgoland_Spring_4_FD_148598 | JGI IMG/M metagenome (GOLD analysis project Ga0206125, IMG submission 148598) | Pelagic subsurface seawater microbial communities from Kabeltonne, Helgoland, North Sea - Helgoland_Spring_Bloom_20160331_1 | ecosystem: Environmental > Aquatic > Marine > Epipelagic ... | reverse complement strand
TGCAATTTCTGCCCGCCGATGACAGCACGCTGCACGGCTTGGGCATTAGCCGTGAAGAGCTTAACGCCGACTCGATTTATCTCTCGGACTTGAACAGCGATGGCTCCACCGACTTAATCTATCTGGGCGAGAGCGGCGTGACCCACCTCGAACGCAGCATCGATGGTCGTTTCGAGCTCAAGTCGGTTTATGGCATTCACGGTTTGGCGCCGCAAGCTGCCTTCGGCGATATTAACGGCGATCGTCACCTCGATATCGTCGTGCACAATCCGCACTACGCCAACGAATTCACCCACCTAGATTTCCGCAATGGCGCACTCCGCTATCAAGGCAGGCTGCCCGCGCACGGCGACTTATTCGCCGGCTTTGCCGACTTTAATAACGACAGCTACCTGAGTCTGCTTTCGTTTAACGTCGAATCCAGCCGGATCTACCTGCTCGAAACGTCTTCCACGCTCAGCCTCAACCCCTTCGCCGACCCGTACCTTTCCGGCGCGCATTATTCCTACCAGGCTTCTGATTTTGCCCAAACCACGAACTTGCTCAGCCTCAACAGCTCAAAGCTGCCGAACCAAACCTACCTGGGTGACTTTAACGATGACCAGCGTACCGATATGCTCGTCGCCCACCCCTATGGAACCGAGCTCCTCCTCAACAACGGCGCATTTGGCGGCCCGCTCCCGTATGGAACCGATACCCTATTTAACCACTGCCAGCTAAATTTCACGGCCCACAACATACATCCAACCAATACCTATGGAATTGCGGTCGGTGCAATCAACGGCGATCACCGACCGGACATCGTCCTCGCCGCCGAAGACGGCCTTCACCTCTATGTCAGCCAAGATGACGGGTTCGCCCCCCGAGAAACCATTGACGACGGATTCACCCGCGGCATTGCGGTGGAAATCGTCGATTGGGATGGTGATGGGGACGCCGACATTGTGGCCTCTAGCGACGACATCGTCCGTGTTTACGAAAATACCGGCAACGCTCAGTTTGTGAAAAAGATGAGCGGCTCACACGCCTTTACCGAGTGGGCTGAGTCCTACGGCTTTATACCCACTCAGATTTCACAGCAGACGAATTTTGCGGCAAGCAACATGCAAGCATTGACCGCCTTCGCGTTTAACCTCAACCCGCTGCAAGTCGCCAGCCAGTCCGAGCATCAGCAGCGCTTTCCTAGTTCGCGCCTCGCCGTCGGTGACGACCAACAAAATTACTTCCTGTTCTCGTATGCCCAGCGTAGCGGTGGTCACGGCGCAACCGGCATCAACTACGTTGCCGATGGCATTCGTTACAAGATCGAAGTGTCGCACAACCTGATCGATTGGACCGACGCCAATGCTTTGCTAGAACTGGTCGACCACGAAAGCCTAGCCGATCAGATGGAACGTGTCACCTTGCGCATCCGACAGCACACCGCGCAAACGCCTTTTCGTGCGGCGCGCCTCAGGATCGACATGTAGACACTTTTCGGAGCCACAAGAGCTCTTTCCTTTCATTATTCGAGCACGCCCTACCATGCATCCATCGGTTGCGATTATTACGCGGACGAAAGACCGCCCGCACTTACTCAAACGGGCGATTGAATCCGTTTTAAATCAAAGCCACACAGACTGGCTGCACGTCATCGTCAACGACCACGGCTGTCAAGCCACCCTCGAAGACTTGCTACTGCAGTATCGTCCGGTCTACGCGGAGCGCTTGCTGGTCCTGCATCACACCGGTACCGCGGGTATGCAAAATGCCTCCAACCACGGCATCGAAAAGTCGCAAAGTGAGCACCTGTGCATTCATGATGACGACGACAGCTGGCATCCGGACTTCCTGCAAATCACTCTTGAGCACATGGCCGAGGCGCCAGCCCAGACCATGGGGGTGGTCACCCAAACGATTCGCGTCACGGAAAAACTGAGTGGCGATGCCCCGGTTCAAACCCTGCGCCGCGAACATTACATGCCGATTCAAAACCTGAGTCTGTTTGATTGTTTTGGCTGTAATCCCTTCCCCCCAATCGCCTTTCTCTACCGCCGCGAGGCCCACGACACGCTCGGCCTGTTTAATCAGCGCTACGATGTGCTCGGCGACTGGGATTTTCATCGACGCGTGCTCGAAGCCTACGACATCGACGTCATTCAGCAGGCCTTAGCCAATTATCACTGGCGCGAAGGCGACGCCGCGCCTGGCTACGGCAATACAGTGACTGAGGGGATTCCGCGCCATTTTAAGAATTTCTCCATCATGTCGAATGATCTGCTGCGAGAGGACTTGAAAGACGGCAAGCTCGCGCGCTCGGAACTGACCCACTTGTCGAAAAACCTTCGCGACCAACAAGCGCTGCAAAATCAACGCGATCAGCAAAATCAGCAAATCCTGCAACAAATCCAGCAGCTCCAAGGCCAGCAACAGCACCGCGAGCACTTAGACGATAACGCAGAACAATTTGCCCGCGATCACCACCTGCGTTCCAATCGTTCGCTCAAGCTCGAAGATCGCTACTTGTTATTAAAGCTCAAACAAGCCAGCCGCCCGTTTGAATACATCTCACTGGATGTCTTTGACACCTGTCTGCATCGCCACATTCAGGACCCGCTGGACGTGTTCCAGCTGCTCGAACACAAGGTTCACCAGATCAGCGCGCAAAACGATCTGCCCGTCTACACAGAACGAGTGCAAGCCGAACAGGAACTCGCCGCGCAGGGCGACCACCCACACTTAGCTGCGATCGCCGCAAACTTGTGTCAGCGCTTGGGCCTTTCGAAATCGTGGATCCCGCGCCTCGAGGCACTCGAAGAAAGCATTGAGTTAAGCCTGTGCCACGCCAACCCGGTGTTGCTCGCCTTTTACACGTGGGCACGCGCCAACGGTAAAACCATCTGCTTCACCTCAGACAGCTACCACCCGGCCCCTTTTATTTGCAAGCTACTGATTAAAAACGGCTTCACCGGCGCCAACGTCCTCAGCTCCTGCCAACAAGGCGCCAGTAAACACGAAGGCTCCCTATTTGAGCGCACCATCGCCACGCTGGATGTCGCCCCAGAGCGCATCCTGCATATCGGCGATCACCCGATCTCGGACATTCTGCGCGCCGAACAGAGAAAACTGAAGACCTTCTGCGTGCCTCAACACAATACCGCCGCGGCCAGAATTGACGAAGCCCGCTGGCTGTTCCAGCACCACAATCGAGACCTGCTCAGCCGCCTCACCACCGGCGCCGCGCGCGCCTTCAGACGCGAAACGCTGAACAACTCCGAATTCCATACCAAGCTGGCAGCGGAGGAACGAAGCTATTTTCAAATCGGCTACGAATGCGTCGGCCCTCTACACTTTGCTTACGCTCACTTCATTGCCAAAAAAGCGCTGCAACGCGGCATCCGCGATCTCCACTTCCTCTCGCGCGACGGCTATTACCTCAAGCAGGTGTTCGACAAAATCACCGCGCACTACCAGCTACCGCTGCGCAGTCACTACACGCACTCCTCCCGCTGGCTCAACTACTGTATTTTGCTGAGCTGCTTCCCGCAGGATGCCGGGCGTATTCTGCTGGCCCCCCACGCCCAACTCACGGTCGGCGATATGCTCCGCCGTATGGGCATGCAACCGGAAGACGAACTCGAGCGCCTCTCCCAAGTCGGCCTGCCAGATCTGAACGAACCAATTACCTCTAGTGATGGACAGTATATCTCCGAAGTCTACCGCCAGCGCCTGGCCATTTTCCTCGAACTCAGCCGCGAGCAAACCAGCCGCAAACTACACACAACCGCGCAGGCCTATACCGCGTATTTGAGTGCGCAGGGCGTGTTTGAGCCCAACAGCGCGATTGTCGATATCGGCTGGCGCGGCACCAGCCTGGAGACCTTTCACTTGTTAGCGCGCCTAGCACCGGGACGCCATTGCCCGCACGGCTACTTCCTCGGCACCACCCATGAAACCCCGCGCCAGCTGATTGAAGAACGGCGCTTCGACGCCTTTCTGGTCACCTCCGATCAGCCGACCAAGCGCCGCGCCCTGCTCGCCGAATCGATCTCCTTTATTGAACTGTGCTTCCAAGCCCCCCACCCCTCGACCACCGGCATCGAGCGCCAAGACGACCAATCCTGGCAAGCCGTCCACGCGCAGCACGCCCCGCAGGAGAACACGGCCTGGCATCAGCATGCGTTTCAAGCCGTGCTTCGTTTCACCGATGACATGCTCCGGCTCAACACCGGTCTACTCGAAGCCGATGGTATTGACTACATCGAAGGCCTGTTGGAGCGACTGCTCCGGCACCCCTCCAAACAAGAAGCCCAGCACCTAGGTAAACTCATCATCGACACCAGCTTCAGTTCCCGCCACAAGCAGCGCAGCTTAGCCCAAGTGCCCACAACCGGCTGGTTGCGCAGGCAGCGCTGCCTGCAGCAGGCCTACTCGGAATCGCTGTGGAAAAAAGGGTTCCTAGCCCAACTCAGCCACGCTCAACTAAAACAAATATACAAAAAGACACCGTAGACCACGATATGCCTACAGGACTGTCTACAGTCCCTCCATTCATCCTAGAAAGGCGAGTCAGTACCGAAGGGCGAAGCCCAATGGCGAGAATTAATATCGCTTTAAATACCTGACCTTAAATGCCTTACCTTTATTATGCCCTTGGGTACTGTTTGGTCCGGTCTGCTCCGCATCCGGTCTTGTCGCATAGCTCGGAACTGGCCTTTATTATGCACTCGGGTGCCGACTTCTGACGAAGATGGCGAAGCAATTTAGGTTGAACGAGCTGCGCTCTGTGCGGAGTGAAGCCGCGTTGCTCTCTGAGTGGTAGCGTGCAGCTTTAGCAAACGTCCAGAACCTCAGCCAACCAAGCCTCCCATCTCCCATCTCCCATCTATTCTGAGGTCAGGAAGTAGTAGGCGCGGACTAGCTTGGAGGGCGCATCCGCAAAAAACCTGCCGCGCTCATTGATCAGCTTAACGCGGAACCGCTCACTCAAAAAAGGCCGAAGGATTAGATACTCGCAGCGTCGGAAAACGGTCATTGGTTGATAACCATTGACAAAATACTTCCCCAACAAGACTTGCGCAACGGTCGGTATTTCTGTCATTCTCTGATCATCGCCACGCTTGAGAAATAGGTACTTAAAACGCTTTGGCTGCGCTCGAATCAAGGCCCGTGCACCTTCCTGCCACAGACTCTGCGAGATTGAGATCCCATTCGCATCGCGATGAACGAAGCTTCGAGGCCCCTGCCCCGCATAGCCATTCTCAAACACAAGATCTTCCAACAACCGAGCCACTACCGTCGTTGGATGACTCAAGGCCGACTTAAATACGAAATCCATCATACAAGGCTCCCAATGCGCATACTCGTCGAGCGCACCACACTCCGCCAGCCATTCTTTGGCGAACAACAGGGCGCCCGCATGCACTTGCTGCACCTTTTCAGTATGCGCTGGATCCAGGTCAGTCTCTCGAATGACTTCGGCTACGCCATCGGCACTAACCACGTAGTCCAGCACACTATCCACCCCCTCGTTGATCAATGTCTCAAATAAGTTAAGATGATAGATGATCCCCTCAGCATCCTTTCGATGTGGCACAATGTTAGAACGGTAAAATGCTTTTACATTCGGAATCGGATCGTGCCCCGCACCATTACTGTGAGTCATGAAAAATCGCGCCATTAACGCATGCTCAAATAAATCATCGATTTGATTCAGTATGGTACCAGTGTAACCCACATCCACCGCGATGGACTTTGCCATAAAATCGACTCCACAATTGGAGAAAACCTCCCGCACCAGCGCTCGCTTACGCGTGATTCGGCTCGAGAATGCGCCCCAGTTCGCTTCAATCGAGCGCTTGGCAATTTTGTAAATCGCTGGGGCAGGCAGCTCAGAGACAGTGACCGCATCCAGCGGCTTATCGGTCCATTGCTTAGTCGCCGATTCACAAATTTCGCGCCGCTTCAAAAGGAAGCGGCACTCCAGCAGATCGACCAGCAACGCATCGCCTTTAAAATCATCGATACGCACCTCCCACACGTCTGCGGGAGACCGCAGAGTCAAACCCGACACCGCACGCCTGGAGACCGGCACATAACAAATATTTAAGCGTTTGAGACCCAGCTTTGATTGGAGCATTTTCAGATTCTCAAACGGCAGAATTGAATCTCTGGCGAATAAAATAATTTGCTGAATACTTTCACGCTCCGCCTCTAGCAACAACCACCTCGAGAATGCATACATCAGCGGGCCGATGGTCAGATAGCCAAATTCTTCAAGAGTCGAAATCAGCTCTAATCTGTGGTTTTGTGCAGTCCCTTGACCGGCATACAAATAACGATTGGCATAATGACTATAAATCGCGCGCGTCACTAAGGAATTCGCAATCGCGTTATGATTCAGCGCATCGCGCTTAATCAGCTGCTTCACCAAACTCGGCCCGGATGGCAGATGGTACGCTGGCACACCGTGAACCTGCGCCATTTTAATATCACCGTGCGCATTATCTCCAAGGTGACACATGCGGTCCTTGTCAACATCACCTAAATCGTTCAGCACATGCTCAAACAAACGCCCGCTATGCTTCTTCAGACCGACATCGGATGAGACATACAAACGGCTCCAACCGGCATACCCACACTGACTCAGCACTTGTTCGACAAAGCTGCCTGGGTGGATAAAATCAGAGATAATGATGATGGTTTTGCCCGCCGCGAGTGCCTGCTGAAACAATACAGAGCCGGCTTTGCGAACCTTTAGACAGCGCAGCTCTATCGCTTGCTCGAGAGCCACCAACCGATTGGCATTTTCCAGATTTTCGCCCGCTTGCAGTAACATCTCTGTGTATACGTCCAAAATCTGCATTTCCTCCACAGCGCCAGAGCTACTCCTCCGATCGAGCTTGAATCGAAGCAGTTGTTCCGCACCCACCCGACATTTAACAAAATGATCCACAAAGGACTGACTGACTGAAATGTCATCCGACTGCGCAATTGCCTGAGCGATTAAGTGGAACACATCCACCGGATCCATCACGCTGCGACACACCAAAGTATCGAACACATCAAAGGATACGATCTCGATGTGGTCGTCCGTGATCCTGCGGCAATGCTCACGAAGATGCTCGTCAACCTCTGGGCGCAAGGTCTCGCGCTCAGCAAGCACGTCTTGCAACGACGTCTCACACGCGCTTAGCGCGGCGGCCTCTGGGATTGACTGTAGTTTATAGTTCACGGGATGTATCGACACATAGGGCTGGAGGTTGCGAGAGCATCGCGGCCTGCTGTCGAATGTAAAGCGACTTCAGAAAGTTAATGCGGTACGAGGAAGCGTACACCTGCCTTCAAGTATGCAACAGTAGCAGCGGTAGCCAATCTGCTTTTCATTACTCAAAGCATCCAAAGGTTCAAATATAAAAACGCATCGTACAAATGCCACTGACTTCAATTCGGTTCGTACATTCAAACGCCCCTTTGGTCGTAGCGACTGGGTTCATCCCAGGACTTCTGGCCTGGTGGCTTCGCGCCTTGAATTCTGCGGCATGGGTGAGTTAATGTGCATATCCATAGCCAGCTTTCGCAGGCCACAAGCCGCCCGCTCACTCATCTGCTAGACAAGTATTGCTCAAACGAACAGTGTCCCTTATATTGATAATCCAGTTTCGCAAACAGACTTAAAATCGCAGCCCGCCGCGCGTCGCCGCGCTTGGAGCCCATGTCATACCCCGCCTGCTCCAAATGTCGCACCCCGGAATCCAATCGCGCCACCCATCCGGCCAAGGCAAACTGATATGCCTCGGGCGACAAGCTCCGCCGCGGCGGGTCCCATGCCTTCTCGACTGTATAACTCCAGTTGCCGGGAATTCCCAAGCGCCAAAACATCTCGATTTTCGGGAAACGCCCATACGGAAAGGCCTCATTGAAGGACTCCTGAGCATCGCAGCGAAACGCCAATTGCGGTTCTTCGTCTGCCTCAGGACTGAACGAAGCATCCAGTAAATCCGCGTTGTGTTGAATCCGCGCCATCGGCACGATGAAATACTTCAACCATGGACGCGCCACCACTGCCGTGCGGAACTGCTCCCACGCCTGTGCGCTAAAAAAGCAATTGCCATCAAACGGCAGCACCCACTTGGCCAAATTTAATCCATCCTGCAGCGCCGCATTACGCGCGCCATTGTTGTGCATCACATAATTATTGCGGTGCCGATTGACCGCAGTGAGCAACCGTATTTTGTGCCGTTGCGGTAAGCGTCGGAACGATCGGCTCTGCAGATAGTCCTGGTCGCCTCCGGGCAAGCATGCGTAGTCCAATGGAATCTGCGCATAGGTAGCGGCATCAAACGGCAGATGCACAAACTCAACACCATGACGTTCCAAACTCGCGATCAGCTTGCCTTCGGTCGCCGTGTCTAAGATCCGGTTGACCACAAACTTCTTGCTGCAGCCGGCCAACGCTGGCTCGTGCTGCAAAATAAAATCCAAGCTGCGCAAGGACTGCCCCACTTCGTGCCGCGGCGGCAGGTCATTGCCGATAATGCGGTACAACACGAAATCATCTTGCCGATTTGCCAGCGCCGAGGCCGCATACTGCGCACGCAGCACGTCCTCGTTAATAAAGACCTGCTGCATCGCAGCGTGCAGATTGGGCGGCGCAATGCCCAGCAGATCTCTAAGCGCACACACAAAAGGGTGAAAAAAGTCTTTCATCACAGCGATTTCACACGGATTCCATGGGTCGCTAAAAAGGCAACGATGCGCGCCACCCGATGGTCCCAAGTGTAGTTTTGTTTAAAGGCCTCAAGCGCGTTCGCGGCAATCCGGCGGCCCAATTCGGGCTCGGCTTGCACACGCCGGATCGCCGCCACGAAGGCCTCTGCCGACCTTGCTTCCACGCGCAAGCAATTGACCTTATCGGTTAAAATCGAGTCAAATACCGGCAAGTCGGAGGCAATCATCGGCCGCCCGCTGGCCATATATTCAAACAGCTTCAAGGGCGAGGTGTGCGCACCAATATCCGCGCCAGAGCGAATGATCACCGACGGCTGGTTCGGCAGCAACAGCACATCCATCGACTTCAGTAACGTGACCACGCCTGGCCTCGCTTGATAGCCGTGCAGGATCACATTATGCGGCAGTTCGCCAAAGCGCAGACAATCCGCTTGCGTCGGGCCAATCAAATGAAACGCCAGCGCAGGCTGCGCACGCGCACACGCCAGCATCATACTCACGCCCTTGCCCTTGAGCGCACTGCCAGCATACCCCACATGGTAGGCGAAGCGCTCACGCTCCGGTAGCACTGCCGCCGGCAGGTCCGCAGACGCCGCCGCCGCGCCGCCGACCACCAAGATTTTTTCCGGCGACACACCCACCGCCTCGATCACATCCCGCTTGAGGCGCTCGGTCGTCACCACCAACACCCGCATCGTACCAGAGCGAAACGCTTTTTTCAAAAATGCGACGCGCAGCGGAATCAACGGGTCGTGCAGCTCCAGCACCGTCACTCGCCCCGCTTGCACCGCCACATATGCCATCCGCGTGCTGCGCGTATACACCACCGTCGCACTTGGCAGACGCCGCAACTTCGAGGCAAAACGCAGCAAGTACGCATGATGCAGATCATCCAGCGGCCACCATGCAAGCGGCTGCACCCCCCCCGGCACAGCGATGCTATACGGCGCAAAATGCGCCGCTGGCGCTAGATCCGCGCGCTTGGTGCGGTAAATAATCTGCGCATCCGGACAGCACCGCGCCCATGCATCCGCCATGTGAGCGGATTGCACCGAATTAGCCGTCTGGGACGGCAGAATCGAACGCGTTGCATATAGAAGTCTCATATACTTTAGCCAACAGTTAGTCGCGATGTTACAGCCATCCACGGCACTGTAACAATACAAGAATGTACAATACAATCACGGGCGAGCGCATTCACGTGCCAGACAGGAATTCGGGCCCCAACATCCAAAACGGACGCACCCCATCATGCGGAAACATAATGGGATTCAGCCTCGCGGAAAACGGCAGCTGCTGCAAAGGATCCGCTTGCCTTGCATTATAAGCCACGACCAGCGGTCCAAAGCGCTCCGGGGCAAACGCGTCGAGCTGTGCCATTTCCCAGCGGCGATCCATATAACACAAGAAATAATCAAGCGCGCGTGTCAGGGGCCGTTTGACACTGGAAGACAGCTCCCACAAATCGACGCCGACCGCGCCCGTCAACGCCGCTAAATTCAACCAACACTGCAGGTTGAAGGCAAAGTAATGCTGCGTCTGCGTACGCCCAGCCTCTAAAGGCTGAAAGCCCTCCGTTGTAAACTGCTCCAACAAGCGCTGCTCCAAACCTTGCAACACAGGATCCAACAACTCTTGCGCGCCAAGAAAGACGGCGATCGCCCCCAACTGCAGGTCATAGCAGGTGCCGTGATTATTCTTCGACGCCGATTCAGCACGCCCCTGCCGGCTTGAAAGTAGCCAATCACAATACTCCCACATCCAGCCCTTAAACGCTTGATCCAAACTATCCGTCCATTGCGGATGCCCTTGCAACAAGCGTACCGCATCCAGGAAAAAGTACACATCCTTGAACTCAATCAACCCCGACTTGCTGCCCTGCTTTTTAGAACGGCCAGGACGTACTTGCGCATAGTTCAAGTGCGGATTCATCCGGGTCTCGGCATTCACAAACCAAGTCTCAACTAGCCGGATCGCCTGCTGGGCATAGCGATCCTCCGCCGTTACAGTCCATGCCAGTGCCAGCACCAGCGTATCGTCAAATAGGCGTTGCAAACGTGTCCGGTCATAACGATCACTCTCCGGCTCATACAGCCGCGTCCCCGGCACCCGCTGGCCATCCCGCCGCTGGGCAGGCAACCAGTGCCCGAAGTATTTCCGCGGCCAAAAATACGGCGCGGGGTGGTAGTAATCGTGCGGATCCTGGCTGGGCGGCAAGTCAGATTTGTGTACCACCGAATGCGGACCGCGGCGCATTGCCTCGTCCGCACAGCCTCTGAGCTCAGAGAGCAGCCCGCGGCTGCGTTCACAGTTGCCTTGCTGCGCGCCTTTTAACCGATCCAGACCCTTCAGATCATACAACAGCGGTGCATTCGACGCATCATTCAATACGCTCGCGGTGAGTGTATGGTGCTCAGTCATCGATTTGAGCGTCAATCCAATCGATCCGGCGGTCACGCGACAATAAAGTTTCGGCCTGTAAACGACAGGCTTGACGCATGGCAGCATACGCAGCCTCTGGCAGTTGCGAAATTTGAACCATGGCATCAGCCATGCCAGTGACATCTTTTTCGGCCACCAGATAGCCGTGCCGGCCGTGCGTCACAATCTCGGGAATGCCGGAATGCTCGGTGGCCACCACTGGCGTGCCCACCGCCAGTGCTTCCTGCAGAATAACCGGCAGCCCTTCGGTATCGCCATTCGCGGCAGTGATACTATGCTGCACTACTGCTGTCGCGCTGCGGATCTCTTCATAGACCGCCGCATGACTCAACACGCCTAGAAACGTCACATGTTCGGATAAGCCTTGTTCAATCACATAGGCTTGAGCCGCATCCAGCAACGGGCCATCGCCCCCCAGCCGCAGCTGCAGCGCGGCTCCGGATTGCACGGCGCACTTAAACGCTGCCAACAGCAGCAACGGCGCTTTTTTTTCGACAAAACGCCCAACAAACAACAGCCGCCCGCGCAGCGCCGACGGGCTAAACGCAAAGCGACTTAGGTCCACCCCGTAGGGCAGCACCTCAACCTGCTCAGCTCGCAAACGCGTCGCCTGCAGCAGCACCGATTTTAAAAATTCAGACGGCACCAACAGCGCCGCTGCCGACGACAAGCAATTCAAGCGCTCGGCATAGCCTGCCTTGGACTGCAGATAACTCGACAGGTCAAAGCCATGCCCAAAGGCAACATAGCGTAAGCCAAGGTAGCGGATAAACGGCTGCATCTCGCAGGCCCAATCCAAAAATTCAACCACTGCAAACCCAACCCGGTGGCGCCAACAAAACCAGGCAATATGCGCGCCCCACGTCCAACGCGGGTAGCGACCCAGCACCAACACACGCGATTCGACGATCCAGTCAAACGGCGCATCCACCAAGTAACGACACACCACCACCGTCTCGCCTCCATTCAAGTGCTCAATGTCCTGACGCACAAAGGTCTCCGAATACTGACCGAGTCGCTTTCTAAATATGGCTATCTTCCTGGGTTTCATAAATGCAAATCAGCTGGCCGCATTCAACCACTGATCGACACGCTGTTTAATCACAGCAGGATTGGCAGCATCCACCAGATAGTCACGACAATAGTTCGTCATAAATTTGGCGTACTGCCTGCGATTGGCCCCCCCTTCGCACAGCACCATGAACTCCGCCCCCGACTGTACTGCGCGTAGATCATGCGTTAAGAAAGCGTAATCCGTGGGACTGGCGGTAAACACCGGCTTACACAGCAGTAACGCTTCGGCACCGACTCCGGAATTGACGGTGCAGACTGCGATCGAGCCCTCAATGAGATCGTGGATCGGTGCATCCACCAGGAGCACACGCGAGTGCGCTGCCAATTCGGCTAAAAAGGCATCCACCCGCCAATGCATACACTTGGGATGACGCTTAACTACCAGCGACACATCAGTGCCCTCTAACAGCTGCAGAACCGTACGGATTAAATCAAAAATATCCCAGTCGGTTAATTGTGTAACATGGTCATCCAACAGTTGCATCGGAATAAACACATAACGAGGCGGCAAGGGTACGCAGCTCACCTGTGTCTGCGTATACTTACTCTTACGCGCCGTAATGAAGCGGGTCACTAAAGCTTGAAAATAGGCTTCGGCTTGCACGTCCGGTAGCACCTTGATGACACGCTCGATTTGTGCCTCAGACAAGGTTGCGAGGGCGGCCCAGCCAGAATACCCCGCTCGATCAAAATAAAAGAAGCCAGCAAACGGCGACTCTTTCAAATGTCGCATCCCCGCCACAGACCCACAGGTATGCCACGACAACACTTTCACGCCGTCCAGCTGAGGACAGCGATTCAGCACATACTGATTCCTCAAGCTAAAACGAATTTGCTTCGCCTGCAGATAACCAATGATCGTCTCAAAATAAGCAGACACCCCGTCGAAATCACGCAACACCAGCGACAAGTAATCCATGGGCCAAAACACCACGACATCCACCGAATCCACCTCCGACGCGTGCGCAGCGGGTGACTTCAACGCATCCAAGTGGTAGCCATGCTGCGCCTGCAGCGCACTGAGCTTGGCGAAGGTCGCTCGGTGCGGCGCCAAGGTGTGCCGCGCCGCCCTCAATTTCGCCTGCCAGGGATTCCAACACCACTTCGCGCTCAGCACCTCCACATACAACCCTGCCAGGCCCAAGCACTGCACGAACTTCGACAGGTGCAGCAACGAGTGCGCCGGCAAAATGCGCCGCAGCACAGCACTCGTTCCAAATCCTCGAGTGCACGATCCAGCAACTGCTGCGCGTCGGCGCCTCGCTCCGCCAGATACAGTAGGCGGATCAGATCGCCATACACCAGAAAACGCTGCGTGCCGCAACCACTGGCAGCAATGGATTGCTCATACCGCTCAATCGCGCCGCCGTGGTCCCCTTGCAACGCTGCAATCTTAGCCAAACACTTATAATAATCCGCATCCTGCCCCACTTCAGCCGCACGCCGCTGCAACCATGCATGTGCGCGCTCAAAATCACGCGCCTGAATCAACGCATACAGGTGCCGACAACGCCGATGCTTTGCGAAAAAGTTGCGTCCAAAGTTTAGCATCAACACAAGTGCAGGTCTCACAAATTATTAAAAGTTCCCAAAATGGTATCACGTCAATTCGTTTGATTTAAATTAATGCACACTGCGTTAGTCAAGGTTGCAGGCGCACTCAACGCAGATCGCACTGAACTGAACCCGCGCTTTCCTGCTCATCGAAACACGGATAAATCATTAGGCTTGCCGACAGCAAATAAGTACTACTTATGATGTACTCTATGTGTGGAATTGTAGGATATATTGGACGTGAGCGCGCGAAAAGCGTGATGTTAGATGGCTTAAGACGCCTGGAATACCGTGGCTATGACTCATCAGGAGTGGCCACCCTGGAAGATGGCGAAATTCACTCGACCCGTAGAACCGGGCGCGTGAAGGAACTTGAAAGCGCACTGGGTGACAACTTAGGCGGCAAGCTAGGCAGAAGTTTTTTGACTCCTCTTATCAGCGTTTATCACCAATGTAGGTGAAACATGTTAAACCATCGACCACAGACTCCTGATCTAGAGTCAAATCAGTATATTTAGCCACCTCAAAAGCGTCATTTAAAATACAGAAACGGTTACTATTTAAGTTATAAAATATAGGATATTGTCCCAACTCATCATTGAATACACAGACAGAATCGCGGTTTTGCATCATGACCGCATATACGCCAGACAAAGCACTTTGGTCGGTAGTCTTTCACATTGTATATAGGAATCACTACTGATACTTTTAGATGTCCCAAATTAAGCTGGTTCATAAGTTAATTATAGCCCTAGTATTAATTAGGGCGTTGACTGGGCACAATTTAAATAGCAAATAACGAATTTACTTACTTAACGTAACATGTCAAAAAAATGATGCCTCAAAGTAACACGAATTCCCAGGTCAATGCGACATTTGATAATGTCTATGTTGTCAATTTGGAAAAGCATCCCGAGAAAAAATATATTACAGCTCATCATTTATCTAAGCATGGCATAAATTTTGAGGTATTCCTAGCTACCGATGGATCAAGAGGCGAACCATTTCGCGCATACGAGGAATACAAAAAAAGGCCCCTCGGAGAACTTGTAAGATATTCTCGATTTAACGATTTAGAGAAAATTAGAGGGAAAGGCTTTATAGAGTCTGCTGGAGCTGTGGGTTATATATATACTTATCTTCGGATTCTTAAGGATGCAAAGGCAAAAGGCTACCGCAGAATTCTGATTTTTGAGGATGACGTTATTTTACACAGGGATTTCGACCTTCGGTTTGCTTCTTTCATCCAGTCAGTCGGTAAAGATTGGAAGCTGCTACAGCTTGGAGCATCTCAGTATAATTGGAATAGTGTAATCGAGAGTGATGCAGAGAAATCGGGTTATTATTACCCTCGTCAACTTAATACATGCGGCTCATTCGCACTCGCATTAGATTCTAGTATTTTTGACGAGTTGATTGAGGCAGTAGATGCATTAGAATGCCCTTTTGACCATTTGGCAATGGGCGAGATATATGAGAGGTATATCAACAAATGTTTTGTGGCGTTTCCAAACATAGTGATGCCTGACGTGTCTAATAGTAATATTAGAGGCGGGCGCGATCAATATTCTCATGCTCGCAAAATGAAATGGGTAGTAAATGATTTTGACTTCCCTCTATCAAAACCAAGTGTTAATTTGCTGGTTAGTTCTTCGTGCAACCTAAAATACTTGTCTAGTTTTAGGTGCGAAAATGATAGATTGTTTAGTCTGCGTCTTTTTATAAATACCACAGACGGCCTCAGGGCCGTTCACAATTCAGAGATAATCAACTATAGCTATAATAAGTTAATCCCTATTGAGGAAAGCCCCTCTTTGCCTGAGGCGAATTATTCGTTAGCTATACCACTTGATGCCTCAATAACCGAGGAGGAGATTGTTGATTATTTGGCGTATGCAGCGGGAATAGCAAAAATAAATAAGTCCTGCTTGTTTGCTCTTGAATGTAACTATCCCAAAATATCAAAGGGAAGAGCCTCGGTAATAATTACTACCTACAAAAGGCCATCAAATTTGGCTCAGGCCATCAAATCTGTTGCGGAACAGGAATACTTAAATAAAGAAATAATAGTTGTTTGTGATAATGGTGAGTCGAACCATTTAAATGACGAGACGAAAGCTGTAGTAAGCAGACTACAAATTGAATACCCTCAAGTGTCGATTAATCTCATTTTGCATAAAAATAACAGAAATGGTGCAGCGGCTAGAAACACAGGATTTTTAGCTTCTACCGGGAATTACATTAGTTTTCTAGATGATGATGATGTATATTTACCAGGAAGATTAGAAAAGTGCCTAGCACTACTTTCAAAACAAGAGAAATCCGTTGGTGCTGTATACTGTGGATTTCTTGGATGGAATTCGCCAGTAAACGACAATGATCGTTATAAAGAAGGTGATTTATCTGAAGATCTGTTGCTGCTTGATTATAAGAAGCACTACATGCACACGAATACGGCAACGTATACGAGAGATGCTTATTCGGCATTGAATGGTTTTGATGAATCCTATCGTCGGCATCAAGACATCGAATTCAATCTTAGATTTTTCCAGCAGTATAAAGTTCGAGCTCACAAGGAATGTCTTGTAAGGCTCAAACCATCAAAGACTGATATTGATAACAGAATCTATGGACTGAAATTGCTTAAGCTGAAGCAGAAATTCTTAGACAACTACCAGTTTATAATTGAGCGCTTCGATGCTGATACTCAGGGCTTGATTTATAAAAAACAGTGGGCTGAAGTTGAGAATTCTATTAAAGACCACAACGAATTTTACTCATTGCTAAATAATGAGCTAAACAATGGTGTATTGCAGGTATGCCTGACTAAGTTGGCACAATTATCTCAAGATAAGAAGGCGCTTAACGCTAAGTTTAAGCAGGCCTTAGCCGAACAGAGTGATCTAAATGCTAAGCTTAAGCAGGCCTATACTGACAAAAGCGAGCGAGGCATGACAATCATTGAGCTGCAAAAAAGGCTTGATGCGCTTAACTGGCTAAGTTGCGTACGTATTAGAAAATGGTATAGCCGTGTCTTTACGAAAAAGAATGAGTATACTGATTGAGGATGTTTATTATCCGATCTCCCCGCCCCTCCAATAAGATAATCTCAACCGCCATTCGCAAGATGGTAAAATCTCAGCAGTTATTTTCTACTAATCGAGACATAGTAACTTTGTACGCTAATAATAATAAATGCGACCACCTCAATGTATGCTTAGTGATGATTATTTATATATAACTGAAAGTTCTGATTTAAAGTCAGAAGAGTTTTATGGCTACTGTGCTAAAGATGAGGCCATTTTTCACTATAAACACAATATCCCATCAATAGCGGAACTCCTATCTACTTATCAAAGTGAAGTGGACCCCATTGTTGGGACCAGTGACAGTTAGATCTTAGTTGGTTATTGCTGTTGTTGTTTTAGTGATCCCCAGCGCCGCCATGGGGGCACTGGGGATCAGTGCGAGTTAAGCCGCGTCCTTATCTTTTTCTGCGGCAAAATAAACCTCTGCTGGCGTGCTGCCGTCAAGCGAGGAATGTGGTCGTTTGTGATTATAGAACTCGAAGTATTCTTTGAGTCCCGCCTTGAGCCGCTTCATGCCCTCATAGCCCTTGAGATATACATTCTCGTATTTGACTGTGCGCCAAAGCACCTCGACAAAGACATTATCCAAGGCCCTACCTCGCCCGTCCATACTGAATTTGATATCTCGGCAGTTCAGTTCTTTGAGATAATCAGAAGAGGTGAACTGGCTTTCTTGATCGGTGTTGAAGACTTCAGGCGGACCTTGCACCAAGGCTTCCTGCAAGACTTCAGGCGGACCAAGGGCCATCCATTGAGCACGAGACATTCCAACTAATCACGTAGCGACTGTGCCTGGTCGAGGTTACCTGAAATGGTCCACTTGATTGACCTAATCTAAAAAAATTCAGTAGTGTGCCTGCTTGAGTTACTCAAATTCTGTGAGAACAACATAGATGCCTCGCAAATCATGACTTTAATTCGAAAAGTAGCCTACTATTTAGATAGTCATCAAGCAAATCAAAGAAGTTTTAATTATAGAGATTTATCAGCCATTAAAAAATCGTCTAACCAAGGAACTTCGGAACAATAAATGAAGTTGCCTATTTTCTCATACATAGCCTGGGACAACCTTAATCTTTTTTTTATAGTTGAGATTTCTTCTTTTGTAAAAACATCTATATAGCGATCATCTGTTTTAAAAGTGCTTTTGAAATAACCCTTTGCATTACCTCCAACACTGACCTTATGGTTTCCTGCAATATAATGGGAGTCCCTCAGTATGTTAGAATCGTCATACCCCTCTATTTCGAAATGCTTATTCCCTAATAATATTTTTTCTTCATTATTGAACTGAAGGAATTCTTCTAAGGAAATAACAAACACATCTTTGCCTTCATTTTTCTTTTTTACTAACCAATCAATCCTCTGAAAAAGAGATTTACTGTATAAACCAGTGGCCTTCTTTAAAGCATCGTCTCGACTTTTTGTTTTTTTTATTTCTCTTCTAAAAAAACTAAAAACGTGTGCAACTGGATACTTCAGTAGTAAAATAAAAGCATCCGTATCGCCTGTGCGAGTTGAATACCATAAGGGGTTTTTATCCCCTGATATTATTACATTCCCATTATATAAGTCAGACAGTTCTCGATAAAAGTCTTGTTGGTCAACTTTGTTTAATTTCGATATGTTTCTATGTGTAAAAATGCCACAACTTTCACCACATTCACGGCAAAAAACCTTTGTCTTACTTTGTCTTAACCAGTGAATTTCAGCCACATGAGAGCATTTAGTATACCCCTCTAGTAATGCTCCGAAAACAGTCGACCCCCCAAAATTTGGACATACAATACCTAGTGAATTATATTTACTAATAAATATAAGAATTGTATTTTCCAGATATCAAAGCAAGCATGTAATCAATTTAACTATTATTTTAAGTGCTACCTATAAAGCATCTTTACGCAGTCTATCGATATCAACTTTCAATATCTATTTTACAGCGATTATGAGTTTGGCAGTATTTCAGCTTATGATGCAAAAAATTACGACAATGATATTGTGTCTGATTGTTGATCATTAAATGCTGCAGAGCTCATGGATCATAAATTATCCTTTAATGGAAACATACCACATTTCCCTTGAAAGCAGACAGCCATGAAGTAAAAGTTCAATTCATTTATGATACCTAAGATAGTTCATTATTGTTGGTTCGGATCAGGTGAAATGCCTGATGATCAAAAGGCATTCATTGAAGAATGGAAAGTCATGCATCCTAAGTGGAACTTCAAGCTATGGAATGAGCAGAATGCACCGATGAATCTTGATTATATGAAAACTGCTTTGAAGAATAAAAAGTGGTCCAATATGTCAAATTACACAAGATTGCACGCTATTTGCAAGGAGGGTGGCATATACATGGATACAGATTTCAAGGTATTGAAACCACTCACACCCCTCTTGAAGCACAAATGCTTCCTTGGATTTGAACGAGACGACTCAGATGGCTTGTGGGTGAACAATGCATTTATTGGATGTGAAGCAGAAAACCCGTTTGTGGCTAAACTCATGGAAAGCCTCCTTGAGAAGTTTGATGGCATAGAGCAAGCTAACCTTTCATCTCCGGTCTTAACGACCGAGGCCCTGATAGAAATGGGGCTTAAGAAGTATAAATCTCAAAATCTAAAAGGAATAAAAATTTACACCAAAGAGTATTTTTACCCTATTCAATATAACGAGCGATTCAATGAGGACAAGGACAAGAACATCACATCCGAGACGTATGCAGTCCACATGTGGGCCGACTCCTGGAAGACGGTCGAAGAACTCAAACGCAGTTATTTTGTAACCAAGAAATCTTTAGACTATAACGTGATTCGGTTGAGAAAACTAGAAACGCAATACGAATCAGCAGCAGCTTCAGTAAATTCCTTACAGAAAAAAAACGATACGCTCTCTGCCAAACTAATAACGCAATACGAATCGGCATCAGCCTCAATAAATTCCTTACAGAAAAAAAACGATACGCTCTCGGCTAAGCTGATATCGGTTAACGCAGAAAGAGAACAGTTCGTTACTGAAATTAAAGAACTTACGGGAGAAATGAACGAACTGGATGCGCAGCTTAAGCAGGTGTCCAGAGAAAAGAACGAGCTGGATGCGCAGCTTAAGCAGGTGTCCGGAGAAAAGAACGAGCTGGATACTCAGTTTAAGCAGGTGTCCGGAGAAAAGGGCGAGCTAAAGGACAAGCTCAAGAGAACCTATGCAGAAAAAAGTGATTTAAATACCGAGCTGAAAAAAACTTATGTCGAGAAAATTGAGCGAGAGCTCACCATTAAGGAACTGCAGAATAAGCTCAATACGTTAAACCGGCTTTACTATGTTCGCGTTATAAAATGGTTTAGATGCGTCGTGTTAAAAAATAAGACATTATGATTTTATTTAGTATGCAATCAACTTGAATTGGATCGATGCAATATTGCCGGCTGAGAATTAAAACTAGAAGTTTGTGCAATATTTGAATCGTTTTTTATGGCGCCTCAACGATCAAATTAGACGCTGACCGTTCATAACTGCTAACTGCGTGGAAACGCATCAGATCTATCCGCTTGAGCTTTGCCGTAGTCCGCACGTGGCCGAGCGCCAAGTCCACCACATGGATATAGTCGCGAATCCCGGCGCCATTCGGCTTCGGATAATCACTGCCGGGCGTCTCAACTGCCTTCGTAACCATTCGGGTTCGCTGACTGCCAGCGCCACGCGTCTTCACACATTACCTGCAGGTCGCGCTCGGCGCTCCAACCAAGTAATTGCTTGGCATACGCGGGATCGGCATAACAAGCTGCGACATCGCCAGCTCTGCGGGGTTGCAAGACATAAGGTAGGTCCTGGCCGCATGCCGCGCCAAATGCCCGAATCACCTCCAGCACGCTGTATCCGCGACCGGTCCCTAAATTACACGTCAGCAAGCCCGGCTCATTGACAAGCGCTTCCAAGGCCCGCACATGACCGAGCGCTAGATCCACCACATGAATGTAGTCGCGCACCCCGGTGCCATCCGGCGTCGGATAATCACCGCCAAAGACCTCAATTCGGTCCCGACGGCCGATTGCCACCTGCGCCACATAAGGGAGTAGATTGTTCGGAATTCCCGCGGGGTCCTCGCCGATCTGGCCACTCTCATGCGCCCCTACAGGATTGAAATAACGAAGCAATGCTATGTTAAGCGTAGGATTGGCATGACTCAGGTCAGTCAGAATCTGCTCCATCATCAGCTTTGTCTGACCGTAAGGATTGGTGGCACTCAATGGAGCGCTTTCCGTGATCGGCAATTCTTTGGCATCGCCGTACACGGTGGCCGACGAACTGAAAACCAAGTTGCGAATGCCATGCGCCAGCATTAATTCACACAGCACCAAGGTGCCATTGACATTGTTGTCATAGTAAGCCAGCGGTTGCGTGACTGATTCACCGACCGACTTCAGCGCCGCAAAATGGACCACCGCGTCGAACCCCGCACCGCGCATCACCGAATCCAGCGCGGAACGATCGCGAATGTCGATTTTGTGAAATGCCAACCTGCCGCCGGCGAGCGCCATCACACGCTCCAGCGAGTGAGCACTGGCATTCGAGAGATTGTCGACTACGCACACCTCGTGCCCAGCCAACATCAATTCCAAAACCGTATGACTGCCAATATACCCCGCTCCGCCTGTAACTAAAATGTTCATTCAATTTTTCTAATCTATGCTGTCTCGGCACATCGGTTATGTGCCACGCTTATTTGCCCATGTAAACACCACAATCCCAGTGTTCAGCGAAGTAAAATTGCAACCGCGCACGAGATTGTTCTCCATAAATTTATGTTCCTTAAAATAAAGCCTGTCAGCATGCTACCGTCAAGATAGGAGTATGGTCCGTTTGTGATTACTGCAGGACACCTTACCGATGAAATCTATGAAGTGGACCCCATTTTTGGGACCAGTGGCAGTTAGATCTTAGTTGGTTATTGCTGTTGTTGTCTCAGTGCTTCCCAGCGCCCCCATGGGGACGCTGCCAGTGCCAGTTAAGCCGCCCTCATCATTTCCTGCGGTACAATAAACCCCTGCTGGCGTGCTGCCGTCAAGCGAGGAACGTGGTCATTGATGATTATAGAACTTAAAGTATTCGTTGTGTCCCGGCTTGAGTTGTTTCATGCCCTCATAGCACTTGAGATATACATTCTCGTATTTGACTGTGGGCCAAAACCTCTCGACAAAGACATTGTCCAAGGCCCTACCTCGCCCGTCCATACTGACTTTGATATCTCGGCTGTTCCGTTCTTTGAGATAATCAGAAGATGTGGACTGGCTTTCTTGATCTGTGTTGAAGACTTCAGGCGACCTTGCACCAAGGCTTCCTGCAAGACGCTGCGGCACCAAGGGCGGTGCGATTAAGCATGAGAGGCACCAGCTAATCACGTAGCGACTGTGCCAATCAATGACTGCGCACAGATAGACATTCCCATCCTGCAACGGGATCTAGGTAATGTCAGTTGACCAAAAATGATCGCCGCGGGTAATGGGAACGCCCCGCAACAAATAAGGAGACACCGCCGACAGATACTGTCCATACTAGCCATCATCCAATGACGAAAGGAAATACCGTGTCGACGAATACCGCAGCTTATGCCATTTTGCTCGATTTTCACCTGGCAAATTACCAACGGTAGCACCTTTTAATGAAAGATAAAAACTATCGGCGCAGCTAAGTCTTTACCCGACTTAGAACTTCTAATCCGCTCCTCTTCCTTCAATCCTCTACCCGCGCCTGACGCCGCCAAAATGAAAATTGCTACCATTATTATTTTCCGCTATGCACTCGGAATCACCGTCGCATAGGATTTAATCCTTCAAGTGCTTCTCATTGGTAGATTATTTTATCCTCGATCCAACTGAGCCACTTGTCCATTATTTCGGGTCCACTTCACACTTCAATTTATTCATTTTAAGTGCTATGTGCAGTGGTCCATTATCTTCGCTAGACTTTAGATACTCCTCAAGGGCGGACTCATCTCTAGCATACCTAATTATTTCGTTCCAATGAACTGAATAAACTTCTGATGCAGCGCCTGTTTGCGTGATGTGTTCTTTGAACTGAGTTAAAAATTTCTCTTTTAATTTTAACATTGATGCGTCAAAAACTTTATTATTAATGCCTGATGGTGCTGGATTCAACCTAACACCACTTGTTTTAGTGACTAATGTTTCGTATAACTCAAAAAAACGAAGATTAAACTCTAAATCTTGGTGCCTTCGATAACTTTCGTCGAAACCATTCAAAGCAAAAACCGCATCGTTTTTGTAAGTAACGGTATTACCATGAAGGTAATGTTTGACATAGTCTAAAAGCAATAAATCTTTTGTTAAGTTACCTTTCTTATATCTAGATACGTCATTTTGGGGCGAATTCCAACCCAAAAAGCCGCAATATGCTGCACCATAACGATTATTGGTGCCCTTTAGGGCACTTACACAATCCAGCAACCTCCTCGGAAGATACATATCATCATCAAGAAAGGAAATGTACTCTCCCCTTGCTCTCATAATTCCTGTGTTTCGAGCCGCTGCACCATTTCGATTTTTACTGTGCTTGACGTAATTTATTCTCCCGAATGGATCAAGTCGCTCTAAAGAATCAACAACCGCATCGGTCTCGCCATTATATTCAGACCCTTCACCATTATCGTTAACGATAATGATCTCAAAATCCTTGTAGTCTTGCTCCAACACAGAACTTATGGTTGTACGAAGATTCGACGGACTCTGATAGGTTGGGACAATTACCGACACTTTACCAGCTATATTAGGGGTTACATTTGCATTAAACCTCTTAATCTTTTCGCTAGGTTTACTGTAAAAAGCCAACTCCGACCCTACAAATGAAGAAATTATATCTTCTGTAAGAACGAGGCCAGGATCGACTAAACCATAAAAGTCAGCCTTAGGTAACGGCGCTTTTTCTACAATATCTACTTGAAAAGAATAATCATTAGATAACTGCCCTGCATGATGTACGGGCCTTAAACCGTCTGATGACGTGCGATAGATTCTTAAGTCGACTTCAGATTTATTTGGACTCGAAAAATTTGAAAAATATTGCAGATTATGTTTACTAGAAACGACTAATGCAACACTTGGCTTTGGATACGGATAAATGAAATTATCAATTGTCCATTTAACCCTTTTAGAATGCTCATATTGGCAGCGACTACCCCTTATCGAGCTATCGGTCACGTCTGGCATCACTAAATTTGGGTAAGCGACAAAACACTTGCCCTTATATTTTTCATATAACTCACCCATCGGAAGACTGTCAAAGGGTGCCTCGAAAGCTGCCTCTGCTTCAATTACCTGGTCCACAATACTAAGGTCAAACGCAACAGCAAAGGACCCGAATGTTTTTAACCGTCTAGGTTTATAGAAACCATCTCTTTTTGCGTTTTTTAGTTTAAAGCCTTCCCAGCCATGTTGAGAAGCTCCAAGTTGTAAAATTTTCCAGTCTGAACTTATTTCCGAAACAAACTTTTTGAACTTAGCTTCGAAATCTCTGGCGAAAATAATATCATCCTCAAGTATCAAAATACGCTTGAGGCCTTGTGCTTTTGCATCACCGAGAATTTGAAGATAGGTAAATATATACCCTATTGCACCAGCAGACTCTATTAACTTTTTACCTCTTTTAATCTCTAGCTCACTAAAGTCATTATATCGCTCTAGCGAACCTAGGGGTCTAGAAATATACTCGTCCCATTTCTTGAGAGGCTCCCCAACGTAACCGTTGGTAGCAGTAAACAGTTCATGTTTAATGTTTAGTTTTTTTAGTTGATTAACAACTTTAATTCTATTTCCGGTTTGATGTTCCAAATTAACGATATAAATTTTATCAAAATACTCGTTTAATAAGCTACCCTTCGCAGTAGTTGCACTAACAATATTCCCCTCACACTGAGATATATTGTAATCAAACAAACCCTTACCAAAAGCTAACACTGCTTCTTTATATAAATTTAGTGCTGTAGAGTAGTCACCGTCTTTAAAATACTCAGAAGCCCGATCGATCAAATTATCATTTTTCATTTTTCTAAAACTTAATTGGAGTTAAAATCGAAACAACTTTTTTTTCAGACTCAACAACTTGAGTTTAACTTTTTAAATAACCCTTCCCAATCAGCTACTTAGGGAATTTTCTACGGTAAGTTAGGAGGCTGGGCTTTTTAAGCAATTGATTTTTAATGACCGTTAACTGAACGCTAATAAAATCCCCTCAATATCTTGAAGAATTGGAGGTTGGTGAAGGTGAACTGATACCACCTACTGTCCAGTCAACGAGAGCTGGCTTTCCAATGTAGACTTTGCGATATTGTAAATGCTCATATTAGATAACCTTAACCAAGATATCCAATAACGGCGAAATGCTTAATTAGATAGTTGCGCACGCACTGAGTACACCAAAAAGCATACATATTAAACCTTTTTTGGTAAGCGATTTTAAGGCAATGTGCAGCTGACGTGGCAACGACGGAGCGTTGCCCTCCACTAGAACACCGAAGGGTAATGTGCCGCGATTGGTGCCGATCAAAACCGGCAGCACGCTGACGTGGCAACGACGGAGCGTTGCCCTCCACCAAACTACAAGGTGGCAACGACGGAGCGTTGCCCTCCACAGAACTAAAACTGCATTTGACAAGCCTGAGCTATTATCAAATAACCACCGGATCATTCACCATCCTGTGAGATTCACAGGCAATCCAAACCACCTTCGCTTGCAAACCACACACCGTGAAAATCGCCCAACAAAGTTCCTGGCAGATCCAGAAGTCGGTGGTGTTCGCATTGTTCATCCGTGAACTAAAGACGCGCTTTGGACGCTTTAAGCTCAGCTACCTGTGGGCAGTGCTGGATCCCCTTTTTACCATTTCAGCACTGTGTTTAATTCGCGTGGCGATGGGCAGCGGCAAAATTGCCGGGCTCGAATTCCCGATCTTTTATGCCTCCGGAATGCTGATTTATCAGCTGTTCGGCAAGATCGGCACGTCAGCAATTGGCTTGGTGGAAAGCAACCTGTCGCTGATGAACTACCAGCGCATCAAGCCGATGGACCCAATCATCGCGCGCACGATTCTCGAAATCATCATCTGTGCCGCCGCGATGGCCACCATCCTTGGCGGCCTGTATTGGTTGGGCTTTAAATTTGCGTGGAACGACACCCTCGGCTTTATCGCTGTGTTTTTGCTGATGTGCGCCTTTTCGTTTGGGATCGGCTGTGCATTTGCCACCGTGGGCTTGCTGTTTCAGGAATTCAAAAAAATCGCGCCGATTGTGATCCAGCCGCTGTTTTTCATTTCCGGCATCTTTTTCAGCACCAACTCGATCCCGGAGCACCTGCTACCGTATCTGCTGTGGAACCCGATTCTGCACGCCGTCGAGCTGGGTCGCAGCACGATGTTTGTTGAGTATCACAGTCGCCATGCCAGCTGGAGTTACTTGGCGGGGTCGGCACTGATCTCGGTCACCTTCGGACTATCACTGTTCCGCCTGTATCGGCGCAAACTTGTCACCTCAGGCTCAGTTAAATTGGTATGATATCGGTTCGCAATCTCACCAAGTCCTACGCGCTCAAGGACAAGCGGCATTACGTGTTTAAAGACGTGTCGTTCGACTTCCCCGCGGATAAAAACATCGGCATCCTCGGCCCGAACGGCGCGGGCAAGTCGACCCTGCTGCGCATCCTCGGCGGCATCGACCACCCCGACTCAGGCGAAATCCAGCGCAATGCTTCACTGTCTTGGCCGCTGGGGCTGCGTGGCGGCTTCGTCGGGCACATGACCGGGCGTGACAACTGCCGGATGATCTGCAACGCCTACGGCGTGAAACAGGCGCAACTGCGTGAAAAAATCGACTCGATCAAAGCACTGTCGCAAATCGGCGACTACTTTGACCAGCCGGTCGCCTACTACTCCTCCGGGATGGGCAGCCGCTTGGGCTTCGCCTTGAGTATGGCATTTGATTTCGATTATTTCCTGATCGACGAGGTGACCTCGGTCGGCGACGGGCATTTCAAACAGCTCGCCAAGGAAGCGCTCGATCAAAAGCGCAAGACCAGTAAGATCATCATGGTCTCGCACTCGATGGGCGACCTCAAGCGCTTCTGCGACGTCGCGGTACTGATTAAAGGCGGCATCGTGACGATCTATGAGGATTTCGATGCAGCGATTGAAGCCTATCTGCCGAAAACCGAAGTTAAGGTGGATGCCAAGACCTTATTTAAGGGGAACAAAGACCGAACCGATGCGCTGCTCAAGGTCGAAGAGACCGACCCCGCACTGGGGGCACATTATACACTGATCGACGACCGCTTCAAGCTGGTGCAACACGCGCTCCAACAGAAAGAGGAATTGGGCGGGCGCGCTGCCGACAGCCTATTTAAAGCCGCTTCGGCACTGCTTAAAATGGGGCACGTCGAGCAGGCCCTGCAGCTTGTCGAGCGCGCCATCGAACTGGATGATTGCCGCGTGCACTTTTGGTACTCACGTGCTAATATTCTGTTTCAGTTGCGGCGTATCGACTCCTGCCTATCCGCGGTTGAGTCAGGCTTAAAACTGGACGCAAGCCACCCCGGCTTACTGTTTCTGAAAGCAACAATCGAATTTGAAGCAGAGCAACTGGCCGAAGCCGAACAAGACGCGCGAAGCGGGCTGATGGGCAACCCCGAACACTTTGGACTGTGGCTATTGCTGGCTAAAATCGAAATTCGAAATGATCAGAACGAAGCGGCGCTGCAGGCCATCGACCAAGCCACTAAGCTCAATCCAGAGAATCCACAAATCCTGCAATTGAAAGCGCGAATTTTATTCAAGTTAGGCATGCACCGCGAGGCTTTGATTACCAACCAGCAGGCGACGCCCCAAAAGAGCAAAGAGGCACATCAAGCGGAGGCCGACGAACTACTCACCGCGTTAGAAAACATTCAAATTTTACAGCAAACCGTATGAACCAAACACTTTTAAAGAACCTCGGCAACAATCTGCTGCTGCTTTGCGTGGGATTGCCCACGCTCGCGGTCGGCGTGTATACCACCTTTCTAGCTAGCGACGAATTGGCCGCCTCGGCCACGGCGATCGTCAAAGAAAATCAGGGCTCGAGTGGGCCGGCGATGCCCGGCATCGCCTCGGCGATGTTCAACTACGGCAATCAAACCTCGTTAGAGGACGCCTACCTGCTGCAGTCGTTCCTGCAGAGTGAGAACTTCATCCTGCAGATGAATGAGTCACTGCAGCTGCAGCAGCATTTCAGCGCGGCCGGCTTCCCGTGGGTGCAGCGGCTCAGCGCAAGCGCCGACCCCGACGACCTGTACAGCTACCTGTTAGATCGGCTATCGATCCAGCTGTCGGTCGACTCGTCGATCCTGACCTTGCAGTTTCGCAGTTTTGATCCCGAGTTCTCCACACAAGCACTGGCGTATGTGGTCGAACAGGCCGAAGCCAAGATCAACGACTTGGCCCAGCGAATGTCGGACTCGCACATGTCGCTCGCGCGCCGCGAACTGGGACGCGCCGAAGTCGAACTGAAGGCGGCCAACCAAGCACTGTTGGCGTTTCAAACCAAAAATGCCTGGCTGAACGAATCCGAAGTGGTGGCCGAATTCAGCCAAATCGAAACCCTGCGCGGGCGCCTACTCGACAGTCAAATCGAGCGCCAGACCCTACTATTGTCGATGCGCTCGGAGTCGCCCCGCATCCAGACCCTGGATACCAGTATTGAAGCGATGAAAGCGGCACTCGCGGAGCTGCACAGCGAGCTGTTGACCAACGACACTGGCAGCTCGATTACACTGGCGAATGATTTCAGCACCTTGACCCTCGAACTCGAATTTGCGCGAAGTAAATACGCGGCGTCGACGGCCGCGTTTCAACAGGCGCAACTCGACGCCGCCCAGCAACACAAATTTTTGCTGTTAATCTCGCCGGTCGAGGCCGCGAGCCGGCCGGTGGCACCGAACCCGATCGAGGCGACCTTGACGACTTTGATAGTCGCACTGCTGATCTTCTTGGTGGCGCGCCTAGTGATCCTCACGATCCGCGACCATACCGTATAGACGACTCCAAGCGCAGTTCACCGCGCGAAATAACCCTTGTCATTCAAACCGAGCCACGCCACTTATTTTCCTAATTGCATGCGCCTCTTCGTCACCTGCTGACGGCGAGCCAAATCCTTCGTAATCAACCTCACTATGCTACGCTATTTCTCCCTCTCACTGTTTTGTTTCACCCTCGCCGCGAACGCTGCAGAGCCACTGCCCGCCGCGAACGCTGCAGAGCCACTGCCCGCCGCGTCGTTGGAGCGTACTGCCAGCACCGGCAGCGAACGCAAACAGGTCGCCCGCACCAGTGGCAGCCCAGTATTCGGCGCCAATTTGTTTTCCTCCGAGCAAAAGGAAGTCATCGCATCGGCGTTCAACCCGAGTTATGTGATTCAGCGCGGCGACCATCTGCGCGTGCAAATCTGGGGGGCATTGGTATTTAATGACGTGCTGGTGGTCGACGCCCAGGGCAATGTGTTTATCCCCGAAGTCGGCCCGGTGTCGGTGGCAGGCGCCAAGAATCAGGATCTAACCGAAGTGTTGATGGCCGGCATTGGCCAAGTGTATACGCAGCACATCAATCTATATGCCAACCTCGAAACCTCGCAGGAGGTGAAAGTGTATGTCGCCGGCTATGTGCAACATCCAGGGCTGTACGCCGGGCACGCGAGCGACAATCTGATGAATTACCTGCACTTGGCGGGTGGGATTGATCTGGCGCGCGGCAGCTTTACCGCGATTGAGGTCAAACGCGGTACCACGACTCGCAAGATGGTGAACTTGTATGATTTCCTGACCAAGGGCGAAATACCCGGCGTACAGTTTGCCGATGGCGACGTCATTTTTGTCCACCCGATCCACAATACCCTCAAGGTCGAGGGGCTAGTCAACAACCCCTACCAATTTGAGTTCAACGGCAGTCATCTGTCCGGCGCGCAGTTACAACTATTAGCCCGCCCGATCGAAACCGCCACGACCTTTACGGTGCATCGCTCACTCGGCGAAAAGGCCTCTGCGATGACCTTTGACATCGCACAGCTCAGTGAAACCACCTTTCAGCCCGGCGACGAACTGCAGTTCTCAGCCGATCGTCAAAAAGCGTCCATCCTGGTAACCATTGAAGGTGAGCACGATGGCTCCGGCAACCTAGCCCTGCCCTACGGTGCGACCTTGGGCGAGCTGTATGCATCGCTCGAATTCAACGACTATTCGAGCGCCGATCAGATTCAACTGTTCCGCAAGAGCACGCAACAACGCCAAAAGGCTGCCATCCTCGAATCCCTGCGACGCCTGGAAAACAATGTGTTGAGCGCCCGTTCTAGCACCGCTGAAGAAGCGCAACTGCGACTCAGTGAAGCCGAGCTGCTACTTAAATTCATTGCCCGCGCCCAGGAGGTGCAGCCGCTGGGGCAAGTGATCCTCAACCATGATAATTGGCGGGACATTCGCTTGGAAGACAGCGATCGGATCATCATCCCCGGCAGTTCGCAACTGGTTGCGGTGCATGGCGAAATCAATTTTCCCAACACCCAGGTATTCAACCAGCGGGACCGAGTGAAAGATTATGTGAAACGCGCTGGCGGGTTTACGCAGAATTCAGACAAGGAAAAGATCTTGATCCTGCGCCAAAACGGCGAAATGACCATGACCGAGGATAAGTGGATCAAATTTAACAACCCCGTGCTCAGAGCGGGCGACGAGATTATTGTGCTGCCGAAGGTCAGTCGCAAATACTACCCACTGGTGCGTGACATCTCGCAGATCATTTACAACATCGCGATCGCGACCAAGGTGGTGCTCGACGTGTAACGCCGTGGATCGCCACAATTTTGACGTCCTAACATTTCGTATCGACCCGACTGCTTTGTGCTAAAAATTCCCCGATTACAGCCTGCTAAAAACAGCATTGTTGACCGCTGCCGCAAGGATGAAGCCACCATGCTGCGGCTGAAATATCAGCCCTACTACCACCACTTTGACCAGCAGGTGGGCACACACATCTGGAAAGACGGCAAGGAAATGATCCTTCTCAGTAGCAACGACTATCTGGGACTCAACCACCACCCCAAAGTGATTGAAGCGGGTCAGCGGGCGCTGCGCGAATGGGGCAGCAGTAGCACGGGCTCGCGCATTGCCAACGGCAGCCGCAGCTATCACCGGCGACTGGAAGAGAAACTTGCCGCGTTTCTGGGTAAGGAAGACTGCCATGTACACGCGGCCGGCTACCTCTCCTGCATGAGCGCGATTCAGGGCTTTGTACAGCGCGGCGACACCCTGTACGTCGACAAGAATGTACATTCGTCGCTATGGACCGGCATTAAGTCCACCATGGGCACGGTCGAGAAATTTTCGCACAACAAGCCCGAAGCATTTCGCAGCGCGCTGAGCTACGACGACTCGAAGGCCGCCAAGATGCTGATTTTTGAAGGCGTGTATTCAATGGAAGGGCATATTGCCCCCGCCAAGGAGTTGTTGGACATCGCCGCGCAGCACGACTGTTTCAGCGTGATGGACGACGCACACGGCTTTGGCGTATTGGGCGACCAAGGGCGCGGCACCGCCGACCATTTGGGCGTGACCGATCAAGTGGATATCCTGTGCGGCAGCTTGTCGAAAGCGATATCCAGCACTGGCGGCTTTGTCGCCGGCGACAAAGCCTTGCTCGAATACCTACGCAGTCACTCTAAGCAGACGATCTTCAGTGCGGCAATCAGCCCCTCGCAAGCCTACTGCGCCGAGGCAGCCCTACAGGTACTACAAGACGAACCGCAGCATCTGCAACGGCTGTGGGACAACACCCGGACATACAAAGCGATCTTACACGACCTCGGGCTCGACACCTGGGACAGCGAGACACCCGCCACCCCGGTGGTGATTGGCGAGAAACGTAAAGCCTACCGCTTCTGGCAGGAACTGATGAAGGAAGGGATTTTTGCGACGCTCTCCCTCCCCCCTGCCGTGCCGCCCAAGAAGGATCTGATCCGCACCGCGATATCAGCGATGCACAGTGATGAGGATCTCGAAAAGATCGCGGACGCGTTCAAGAAGGTGAAGCAGCGCGTGCTGTAGGTAACAGGGGTGCGAATCTACGTAGCGACTGGCTTTATGCCAGGAATTGGTACACACGAAACCACGTAGCGACTGGCTTTATGCCAGGAATTGGTACACACGAAACCACGTAGCGACTGGCTTTATGCCAGGAATTGGTACACACGAAACCACGTAGCGACTGGCTTTATGCCAGGAATTGGCACACACGAAACCACGTAGCGACTGGCTTTATGCCAGGAATTGGTACACACGAAACCACGTAGCGACTGGCTTTATGCCAGAAATTGGTGCCCTGCCTTGGCATATCGATCATCGATTCCTGGGTTGAACCCAGTCGCTACACGCCAGCACATATATCATCCGACGATACCGATCCAAGAATCGCGGGGTAAACCCGCTCGCTACGATCAATCAGCCCCACAAGGCCGCGCGTAGCTTACGGACATTACGCTCGACTTGAAAATCGGACACCACCCAGTCGTGGGCGGAGCGGGTCAGGCGCTGTAACTCAGCGGGATCCTGCATCAATTCAAAAATCTGTGTGGCGGTTTGCTGCGGATCCGCTAAGTCGATCACGGTGCCACGGATGCCATGCGGCACCCCCTCGGTAGTGCCGGAGACATCGGTGGTAAAAATCGGCACGGAGTGCGCCATCGCCTCGCCGATCACATTCGGAAAGCCATCGCGGTCGCCAGAGGTCGACACCACGCCGGTGAACAGAAACAGATTTGCTTGCGCATACAATGCTTCGACCTGCGCATACTCGAGCTTGCCAGAAAGCGTCACATGGCCCCTCAAACCGAGTTCTGTAATTTTTCGGTCTAAATCTGCACGCAACGGCCCTTCGCCAACGATGCTGGCATGAAACGAAATACCGCGCGCCATCAGCTCGGCGTAAATCTCTAATTGATCGAGGTAGCCCTTTTTCTCAATCAAGCGCCCAACACTAAGTATCTCCAACGCGACTTCGGGAGTTGTCGGGGCACGGTACAGTGGAATGCCCGCCAGCCCCCGGCGCACGCAGACCACTTGCGTCTCACTGCTCGGCGCTAAACGCGCCTGCAGCGCGCGAGTCGTCGCCTCGGTTGAACTCCGCAGCGCCTCCGCAGCCTGCAGCTTAGTCGCCAACAAAGCATCCCCACCATCACGAAACACATCATACGCGTGCGCCTCTAGGGTATAAGGCTGGCTAGTCAGTGCTTTCAACACATACACAGCCATGCCCGGACCGGTCGCCCAGGTCGCATGCGCACAGGTATATTTCAAGCGCTTGAAGCGCCTGGCAAACCGAACTGCAAATGCAAAGCCAAGCAGATTTTCACCCAAATTGGTCCATGAGCCATAGCGAGTACACAGCAGCTGCTTGATCAAGCGCAACATCGGCACAGGGCGCACGATCAACCAGTACAGCAGCTCCAACACAAAACAGATCCAATCCAGCCACGACAGGCAGCACACCGGCCCAGCCTCTGAATCGGCGTGCCCGCCAATCATCGAATAAATATCTAGCGACAGGCCTTGCCGTTGCAGTTCGACGACTTCACGTAGAAAGAACTGCTCGGATAGTTTTGGAAAGGTGGTAAAAATGTAGGCAATCCGCATGCTTTCAGTTTCGGTAATACCAGCGGATCAGGGCACGAATCCAATGGGCGGGTAACAGCCTAGGCCCGAATGGTGCGAGCCTGGCTTGAAAAAAGTCACCGACCCGCACACGGCCGGAGCGCTTGCCAAGCAAGGCCTTGCGCAGGCCCTTGACGGCACGCTCAACGCCCGGCGCCTGCGCGTGATGCCGATCCATGACCGCCCGCAAGTCGACGCCGTTCCATTCGATCCGGCCGACCATCCGTTCGGCAAAGTTGGTGTTAAAATCGCCAGGTCTAAAATCAATCACCCGATAGCCCACCGCATCTCCACAAGCATCCAGTATCAAGCTCTCGGAAAGCCCACTAAGGGCCGCCTTCGAGGCGTTGTAAATCGGCATCAAGGGCAATGGCAGTTCGACTGCCAGCGAGGAGACATTGACCAGACAGCCGCGGATCGAGCGGGCTTTAAAGGCTTGAATCGCACGCGCCGAAATCATCGTCGGCGCGCTCAGCATCACTGCATATTGAGCATGAATTGCTTGCGCAGTCATTGCCTCGAGATGACTAAGCACACCGAAACCGGCATTATTAATCACCAAATCAATCTCCGGATGGGCCGCAAAAATTTGATCGAGCGCAGGCGCGAGCGCGGCTGAATCAGACAAATCAAGCGGCCATGGTCGGAAGCCCACAGGCGCGTCTGGAATGTCCGGATGGCGACTCACTCCGACCACCGTCACGCCCTCGGCGAGTAACATGCGCGCAAAGGCTAGCCCCAAGCCCGAACTCACGCCGGTCACCAGTGCGGTGTTAAAATGATCGCTCAATCGTGCCACTCGCCGAAAATTAGGGATACATTGGCGCCACCAAAGCCGGAGCTGTTCGACATCACCAAGCGTGGCCGCACGGCGGTCGTCTCGCGCAGAATGTTCAGACCCTCAGATTCCGGTTCTAAATTCTGAATATGAGCCGAACCGGGAATAAAGCCATCGCGCAAGGCCAGGCAGCAGATGCCCGCCTCCAGCGCCCCGGCCATTGACAGCGAATGACCAGTCAACGCCTTGGTACTGCTGATCGCCGGCGACTGAGCGGACGACCCCGCAAACACTTTCTTCAGCGCGCGAATTTCGGAGAGATCCCCCACAGGGGTGGAGGTGCCATGCGCATTGACATAATCGATCTGCTCCGGCTCCAGCTGGGTCGCTGCGAGCGCATGAATCATTGCCGCAGCCAAGCCATCCCCGTCCGGGTGCGACATCGTCTGGCTATGGCCATCGCCTGCTTCGCCCCAGCCTTTAAACTCGGCATAAATCTTGGCACCACGCGCCCGAGCACTGGCCTCTGATTCCAAAATCAACGTCGAGGCGCCGCCCGTGCCAACAAACCCGGAGCGGGCGACATCAAACGGGCAAGAGGCGCGCATCGGATCAGCTGCGGTAGTCAAGGCGCGCATCGCGGCAAACGGCAGGATCGACTCGCGGTCGCCATCTTCAGCACCGATCACAATCATGCGCTCCTGTCGCCCAGAGGCAATCGCATCGTAGGCAAACCCCATCGCATGCGCCGAAGACGCACAGGCCGATGCCATGCCACACACCGCGCCCTGGATCTTAAGGAAGGCGCCTAAATTGAAATTAATCGTGCCGACCGTAGAAGCGACCACGCCATTCGGCGAGCAACGCTGTACGCCCCGCTCGTTCATGCGTTGGACTTGATCATGCTGCATTCTGGAGGAACCGGCCGACGCGCTGTAAAGGCCAGTCATTCGATTTGAAACGTCTGCCAGTTCCAGTGAGGCATCCGCCAATGCATCCAGAGTCGCGAAATAGCTGTATAGGACGTGCGGCGACATACCCTTCAGGTGAACGCGCGCAACTTTGTAACGGTCTGGGAAACTCCAGTCTTCAGGGTCACAGCCCTTGGTTTCGAAGCCTTTGATGCCGCCGTACCACTTCGGCGGGCAGTTTTCTCCATCGAGGGCTGGAAAGGCATCAAAACCATGTCGTAAGCACCGCAGGTGATCGACCACCTCAGGGATAGAACTTCCAATGCTCGAGACAAAGCCAAGCCCAGTTATCACAACTTTATTCATGCGAGCAAAAATCGATTAAACCAGGGGCTGAGTCGAGAAACTTAATGTCATCGAGGAAACTTTTAAAGTCAGTTCGCCGCCAACCCTGATTTCGCCAGTAAATTGCATCAACGGTTCCCTCGAACGCAGGACTTTCATCGTCATCTCGAGCCGATCGCCAGGCAGACACTTTCGGCGGCAGGCCACATCCTCGCTCTTGATGAAGAAAATTGATTCCGGGTCGATCACAGAGGAACCATCTGGCTCCATCATGTAAACAATCGCCAACTGACCTAAAGCCTCGACCATGATCGAAGCTGGAAAGATCGGACGCCCGGGAAAATGCCCAGCGGCGAAGCACTCTTGTCCGGTAATGGTGTAGCTGCCATTCACTTGGCCATCGCTGACAATCGCAGTATCGACAAACACAAACGGCTCACTTTGTGGCAAGCGCTGCAGCACTTCGGCTCGATTCAGCATATCGCGTTGATCCCGCGATGGGACTGATTCGCTGGTACACACCTTCACCGCGCTTGGTTGAGGTAGGCATTGAGATCACCAATGGTCGCGATTTTCATCAAATCCTGATTGTCGATTTGAATTTCGAGACACTCTTCTGCCATCATCACGATCTCGATCATCGTCATTGAGTCAATTCCCAGATCGTCGATAAACGAGACCTGGGCGTGCTCGCCATCGAGCAAGGCATGATATTCCGGCTCGGTGTGTCGATGAATGCAGCCAATCACAAAAGTGTTCAACGCGTCGACAGCGCCCGTCTCGCGATAGCTAATAAGGGCATCCAGAGTCCCTTCGGGACATCTTTTCAACGTCTCTTCAAATTGTTCTGCTTGATTCCTAGAAATAGCGATCTGCTCCATAACATATATATCTCGATCAACCTTCTCTTTGTCACGAAAAAAAGTCTAACTCAACTATACATGATAAATAACGAGTGTAACAATCCACATAATTCCCAACGTCGTGCGGCACGCGCTGTGGCCTAACTGTGATAGAACACGGCTAGCTCGCAAACCCGCTGCTACGATTGCGCCTCACCGATAAATTCCTGCTGCATCCAGTGCTGCAGGCAATTTGGCACCTTCACGCGGCCATCGGCTTGCAGATTATTTTCAAGGATCGCAGCGAGCACACGCGGCACCGCCAGCGCAGAACCATTCAAGGTGTGAGCCGTCACGGGCTTACCATCTGGCCCGCGATAGCGAATCGCAGCACGACGCGCTTGAAAATCGG
>Ga0206125_10000913_pt1 | contig 36909 bp, 29 predicted proteins | sample Helgoland_Spring_4_FD_148598 | JGI IMG/M metagenome (GOLD analysis project Ga0206125, IMG submission 148598) | Pelagic subsurface seawater microbial communities from Kabeltonne, Helgoland, North Sea - Helgoland_Spring_Bloom_20160331_1 | ecosystem: Environmental > Aquatic > Marine > Epipelagic ... | reverse complement strand
TAATGCTAGTCCGTTGTTGTGTAGTGTCTGTAGTGTGTGTAGTGTCTGCGGAGTGTTATGTGTTGTCCCATTGTTGTGTGGTTTAAGTGATTCAGATTCGTTGAAGTATGTATTGTGTTTTGGCGGTAGTTCAAGTTCGGTATCATTTGAATGGTCGTATAGTCGTTATTTTTGGGAGTGCTCGCCGTTGTTGTGTGTGGGTTAGTGTATGGGTGTGTGTGTGTTGGTGTGTGTGTGTTGGTGTGTGTGTGTGGGTCTGTGTCTGTGGGTCTGTCTCTGTGGGTCTGTGTGTATCTGTCTCTGTGGGTCTGTCTCTGTGGGTCTGCCTCTGTGGGTCTGTGTCTGTGGGTCTGTGTGTATCTGTCTCTGTGGGTCTGCCTCTGTGGGTCTGTGTCTGTGGGTCTGTCTCTGTGGGTCTGTGTGTATCTGTCTCTGTGGGTCTGTGTGTATCTGTCTCTGTGGGTCTGTCTCTGTGGGTCTGTGTGTTGGTCTGTGTCTGTGGAAAAATCCATTAGCTCGCATGTAAGAAACATTGGATGCGTGCTTGACGATACATAAGTTATGTACGTTGAATAGTTGCCTGGATTCGGGTTTCATTCTGGGTGTCTGTGTAACTAGTTGAAATACTTTTGTATATTGGTCTATATTAATATATAATAATCCATTTTGTGTAATGCGGTAGTAACTGGATATCCTACTCATTTCTGGTTAGCATATATGGTAATACCATACATCATATCGAATAGTAGTGATGTATTGAAGGGTATTGTATTGAAGGGTATTATATTGAAGGGTATTGTATTGAAGGGTATTGTATTGAAGGGTATATGATGTATTTTATGTGCGGATTATGTCAATGTTCTCAATATATAATTATAAATGTTCTAATAGAAATAGATAATGAGGGTTGTATGAATATATATTGTTGATTCTATAGAGTATATATTCAGAATGTAGTATTGAGAACCTTGTAATGAGTGATGATTTGTATGCGTATATGATGTATTTTATGTGCGGATTATGTCAATGTTCTCAATATATAATTATAAATGTTCTAATAGAAATAGATAATGAGGGTTGTATGAATATATATTGTTGATTTTATAGAGTATATATTCAGAATGTAGTATTGAGAACCTTGTAATGAGTGATGATTTGTATGCGTATATGATGTCTTTTACGTGCGGTTTGTGTCAATGTTCTCAATATATAATTATAAATGTGTAAATAGAAATAGATAATGAGGTTTGTTAGAATATATATTGTTGATTTTATAGAGTATATATTCAGAATGTAGTATTGAGAACCTTGTAATGAGTGATGATTTGTATGCGTATATGATGTCTTTTACGTGCGGTTTGTGTCAATGTTCTCAATATATAATTATAAATGTTCTAATAGAAATAGATAATGAGGTTTGTTAGAATATATATTGTTGATTTTATAGAGTATATATTCAGAAAGGGGTATCACGTTCTCTTCGTGCCATAAGATTGAAAACTTAATCCTTCGTCTTAATAAGTAATTAAATCAAACTAACATACAAGTTATACCGATATTACAGAAAGCTTATATTCAACTCAACATTAAAGATGGTCTGTAGTTCGTGCAATAAACCGAACCACAATAAGACATCTTGTCAGTGGCGAATTAACAGAGAAGCACTTAGCATAGTTCGTGACGACCCGAATGATCTTTTCCTCCAACAACTTCCAATATTTGGACCGTTTAGTGGACCGGGTATCGAAAAAATGGCAATATTGCTTCGACTAGTACAATGTGGAAGATTAGACCATATTGTCGTGAAGAAAGAGACTGGTTCTTCTGTTTTCGAAAAATACGAAAAGAATATAGAAACTGGAGAGATTACAGTATCTCCATCAAGCTTGGAAGAAGAATTTGTCTATAAGGAACTATACAAGTTGCAAGAGGTAGACCTGCCGAGAGAAGTAGACGAATTCTCAAGAAATCTCGATACCTATAGGTTATCGCAGATAACTCAGGCATCTGCTATCGAACTCGAAGATGTTCCTCGACTTCTAGATATGGCTCTAGTAAGGGGGCGTATTAAGTTCGAACGACATCAATCACGTGCGCCGCGTGAACGCAATCAAGTCGTCCGATTCCCTCAGCAAAACCTACAACAGCAACAACGAGAGATACTCCAACAAGGGTTACCCCAACCTCAACAGGCACCTCAACAGGCACCTCAACAGGCACGTCCACGGGCACCTCAACAGGCACCTCAACAGGCACCTCAACATGCACCTCAACAGGCACCTCAACAGGCCCGTCCACGGGCACCTCAACAGGCACGTCCACGGGCACCTCAACGGGCACGCCCACCAAAAACCTGTCCCGAATTGTCAGAAAAGCGCGATAAGGTAATTGAGACGGAATCGTGTCCGATATGTATGGATACTATGGGGGAAACCGATATTACAGTGCTTCGGTGCGGGCATACATTCTGTAGTCATTGTGTATTAAGCCACACTCTTCGATGTGCTATGAAACAGGTTGACTGTAGTTGCCCTGTATGTCGGGGGGTTTACATTACACCAGTATCGATGCGGGCATAATGTGGATAAGAGAGAGAAAGTAAAAGAGAGAGAGAAATAGTAAAGAATGTAAATTAACTAATTAAAGGTAAAAGCCTTTTTTTATGGAAGCTGTATGGTCTTATTTGTTTGCCTTACTTCGGGGTAAAGCAACACTTATTCATAGGGGGTAATTCGTTATCCTTTTAAAAACGAAAACGAATCGTAAGGTTTATCATATGGACCAGATTGTAAGGGTATATCAAGTGGTTTATAAAGAGGTCCCTATAAAGAGGTCCATATAAAGAGGTCCCTATAAAGAGGTCCCTATAAAGAGGTCCTTATAAAGAGGCCCTTATAAAGAGGCCCTTATAAAGAGGCCCTTATAAAGAGGCCCTTATAAAGAGGGTTACTTAAAAGTATTTCACACGGGTGGGACAGTGGCTGGTTATGAAGTGCGAATTTAGTCAAAAATAAGTATCATACTCAATAATCAATATGTCACTCATTTCTGGATAAGTATTATAACGTATTATGCTGTAAATACACGATATGCTAGATTTATTATAGAATTATATAGGTTATGGTGGAGTACCATCTGGATTCGCCACTGTCTTAAATCATAAGGTTATCAACTATCCGATTGTGCTGTCTCTATAACGAGACTCTATAACGAGACTCTATAACAAGACTCTATAACGAGACTCTATAACGAGACTCTATAACAAGACTCTATAACAAGGCCTCACACCAAGACTCTATAACGAGACTCTATAACAAGACTCTATAACAAGGCCTCACACCAAGACTCTATAACAAGACCTCACCCCAAGACTCTATACCCCCATTCGTCATAATAACACACATAGAAAACGAAACAGTTGGTAAAAAATGTGTAAAAAACATATGTATGTAGGTTGAAATATAATACATCCGAATTATGTCAGGTGAATATTCCATCATACTATGATGTGTATATTGTTGATATGATAATCGGTCGTCATTTATATATAAGTTACTATACTTTGCGAAAATGGTGTATTCTACAAATGTACGATTCATCCAAAATGAAAGCACTAAAACTGATAATGATATAAACCAAACATATTTATATAGAATTGCGAAATCAGTAATTGCGATATAACTTTTGATACCTAATGTGGTCGTTGAAACTATCATATCAATATAGCGAACTGTATTATTACTATTATCGCTCCAAAACAATAAACTTGTGCATGTTAATCCAACCAGTGATGTCGTTAATATATAATAGTTATAATAAATTGATACATACATACATTGAAACATCCACAATAATGAAATATATGCGATTTTGGATATGTATTGTGGACATGTAACTGTGCGACTATTCATTATAAGTATACAGGACCAAAACTTTATACTGTTTTATCGTTTGCTTAAGGTCTCAACAAGACTCTATACCAAGACTCTATAACAAGACCTCAATAACAAGACCTCAATAACAAGACCTCAATAACAAGACCTCAATAACAAGACCTCTATAACAAGGCTCTATAACAAGACTCTATAACAAGACTCTATAAAAAGATACATAAAAACTTAACATAACGTATTATATAATGCCTCATTTCCCAGAATATAATCTCCTATTTATTCACATTCCAAAGACAGGGGGGTCATCATATGAAAAATATATGTTAGATAAAACAATAACCAGATTATGGGGTCGTAAAAACATTTTCCCAGACCCTAATTTAAATCGAATTTCATTGCATCATCAATCGTATCAAACATTATACCAATATCGCGAAGTATTAGGTATAGACTTCAATGATAAATTAAAAAAACTAGCATTTGTGAGAAACCCATATGACCGTATCGTAAGTGATATATTTTGGTTGAAGTTTAATACGAAAACGGATAATCAAGAAGAAATATATAATACTATTCGCCACTATTATTTCGAACGAGATGATTTGGATAATCACAATATCCCTCAATACAAATTTGTGACAGATGAAACTGGGAAGCTAATCCCAGACATAACCCTATTGAAAATGGAAAATCTGACAGACGAATTACAAAAGTATGGATTTCCTGATTATGAAGGTCCAACTCAATCAAATTCATATATGAAATATTTAAATAAAGACAGCATACGATTAATCAACCTGTTTTATAAAAAGGATTTTGAAATGTTTGGATATACGATGATTGAATAAAATTGAAACGTTATGATTATATATAGAAGTATGCAATCATAAAAGATGCCTGCTATTGAAATCGTATCTAACGAAGAACAAAAGTTATGGAATGCTCGTAAGAAAGAATTGCAAGAACATGGGTCTTACCAAACCAAACAACAATATTTCCCAAGAAATATGGACGCATGGGAAGAGAAAGGTAAGGAAATCGAAAAGAGATATCGTACAGAACTGGTCTCTCTTAACAAGAATCGAAAGGAAAATGAAAAGGTTGAAGCTGTTAAAACCCCCATTTGGAGATCCCCACTAATTAAGCGCACAGTTCCAAAAAATAATCAAATTCCCATCCCAAATATAAGACACTCGCTACGTCAAGCAGCCCAAGCATTATTAGAATTAAAAACTCATCGAACATAATTCTAACACAACGTCATTATAAAATGTATAAACAAAATATAAAAGCAAGCGCTCATATAATTTAGATGGACGCAACAAATGAACCAGAAGAAATAACCGCAAAAGAAGCCTATCGAAACCAAAGCATTCTCCAATATGAACGTCAAGTAAAAGAACTAATAAAAGAAAAACATGAATATATAAAACGAATAGACTATATCCAACACACTATAAGTGAATTAGAAGAAAAGAAGGTATTTTTTTGTTATAGTATGGGAGGTCATAAATGGATTCATGAACGAGAAGATGGTATATATGGAGAATCATTTACGTATTGTGAAATATGTAAGAAAGAACGTTAGCCAAATGTTATTATCAAGATAATGAAAATGTTGATAATAACATTATAAATCTGGTATAGATTTACCATTCCAATTCCCTTCCCATTTCGGTTTGTTCCAGTGTGATATGTCAGTGGTAGTCTCTTGGTAATATTTCTGGCATGGAGTTAAGTTATTCGGATCAATATACCAATCCAAATGTTTTGCGGAATATGGAGAAAAACATCGTATAGAATTTGCATGAGGAAAACAAGTAGGTCTATTTTGAAAAGAACATAACTGGAATGTAGTATCTGTATTGCAGACAATAAATAAGTATATATTCCCATTGAACGAAATTTGATACTTTGGTATAGATGGGTCCCAGAACTGGTGAGTATGACTCCATACAGCAAGTTCTTTTCTTGGGTAGTAATCGGGGATATCATCAATTCTTAACATAGGTCCAACGCTAATCGCCCCCGTATCTTTCAGTGTATGTATATAAAGTTCGAGTATATCTCCATTAACATCGTCCAATTCAATATCTGGGTCGGTCATAACGTAATATTCACATTCTGGGTGTTTTTTATAATAATCATCAATGGTTTGGGTAACCGTATGATGGTCGTTGACAGTTGTATTGTATACAGTGCGTCCAAGTAGTTCTTGTTCTTTCAGGAATAGAAGTGTAGGTTCATATGTAGTAGCAACATTATGATAGACAATTTTAAACGGCGTTTTAATATATTTATCGTATGACGCAATCGTTTTTTTTAATATTTCAAATTGGTTATGAACGATAATGAATATAGGTACATAGGGTTCCATTATATTTATAATATACTTAATAAAAAAGCTTTAATATAGGTTTATTAAAATAACTACTTTTTAGAAGGTAATTCCTGGTGTCCGATCATATACATATACGTTTCTTCCTTTTGTTGTTGTTCTTGTTTAACTATTTCTAATTGTTGTTTTTGACCGATATATTCACCACAACTGCCGCAATGGTCTTCATTTGCGTAATTGATTTTAAGTTTAGTTTGTGTATGATTATCAAGATGCCATCTTCCCAGTGGTGTTTTCACCCGTTTGCGAAATGCGGATTTGAGTACTCCAATGATGTGCCTAACGTCCATGTTATATTATAGTTATGTAAATCATATTTATAATATCCGTGTTTTCAATTTTACATGTAAATCGGCAAAACGTGTTTCAATTCCGTAGTATTAATCGCATTATTCCCAAAATACAAGTCCACAAATACCTTAGTTTTGTCATTACAAAATGATTGGATAATTCTATTATATCTCTCCAATACCATCTCTTTTGGAAGCGCCCCCCGTATACGAATCGCAATTACATGATTCTCAATCAAATACGGAGTATCTATATCAACTATACAATATGAGAATGTGTATTTTCCCTTACCATATCCCCTATTAATAAGTAACATGGGTTCGGTATAACCGTCTTTCATAATATAATTCTTTTTAGAAGGGTCCTTATAGTTACCCAATTCCAATGTGTTTGTTTTGATATCTCCACTATAAATAAGACGTGTTTGTGTGTCATCGTCGGTCAATCTATCTTTACATTGGTTCCAAACAACCGTGCCGACGGTAACTTCAGCCCCTATAGAATATAGAGAAACAGAGTCTTTGTATAAATCCGTGATTAGGTGTATCTTAGATGGCGTATTGAAGATGATGTCATTATTAATAGTTAGACTGAATTTGATGTTATCGCTTTTATCCTGTTTCTTTTGTAAGATAAAAATGAGGGTATCCTGTTTGGTATCTACAAATGTGTCGTCCATACAATCAATAATATCTAAGATGGCAAAGTTCTCATGTATATGTTTTCTAATTTTGGAATAATAAATACAATTCGTAAAGTTTTTCGGAAGAACAAACGCCAATACCCCATTCTCATTTAATTTCTGTAGTGCGTGAATAAGAAAAAGAACGAAAATATTAGGACGTCCTTCAATGAGGTCGTAAAAAGATTCGTCAACGCTATCCTTTTTGACGACAAAATACGGCGGGTTACCAATAATCAAATCAAATTTATATTCGTTCATAATATCCCATTGTAAGAAATCCCGATGTAAAAGTGATACGCCTAGGTTCTCATCGAATTTGTCTTGGATTTGTTCGTAAATGCGTGTGTTTTTTTCAATTCCAGTGATATGGATATTCTCATAATTCTGATGTAGATGTTGAATAATCTCACAAGACCCACAAGATGGTTCTAATACAGTGCGGACATTAAAATCGGGGATGTTTTGAATACGTTCAGTCATAGTTTGAATAATGGACGGTGGTGTGAAGAAAATCCCATCCTTTTTCTTCTCTTCCTGAGTGAATCCTTGTGTAATACATTTGGATAAATAGGTAAAATCAGTCATAATCTATTATATTATACGTTCATAACTTTATATTGTTGTGTAATGTTCTCAATATGTCAAAATAAATTTAGTAAGTATAGATGATTATTGTAGTAATTCGGTATCATATATATATATATATATATATATAGTAAATGAGTAACCTCGACCAAACTGGCAATCCCTTGCTATCACCAGGCGCGCTCAAAAATGCAATGCGTGACCCGTGTGTCGTAACGCAAGATCCAGAAACGGGTTTATGGGATGTCCCGCTTGAAGAAAACTGTGACGGTAATAAGCGTGTGGCTGGCAGTAATAAGATGAAAACAAACAAAAAGAAAGGCAACAAGATGAAAACAATGAAAAAGAAAGGTAATAAGAGGAAAACAATGAAAAAGAAAGGTAATAAGAGGAAAACAGTGAAAAATAAGAAATCAAAATCAAAGTAAAATCTAAATAATAAATGTTGAATTTTATTATTTAGTCCATCGATGCTTTCTTGTCAATCGTGACTTCTCTCATAACATTTCGCATAACCTTATCTTCAAACGATTTGGTTTCGTCTTGTCCGCACCCGCCTAATGTGGATTGCATATAGGTAAAGAATTTTTCGTAGTTCTCTGTTCCCATTGTATTCACATCCGGTGTGTTTTCCATCCATACAGTAGTCATTTTATGGTTCTTATTTGCGATGCGTTTCACTGCTTTCCTGAGTTCAACTTTGTCTTCATCTTTCTCCCATTTTTCGCCATCTTTGATGTAGATAGTTTCGCGTTTTAGGTCGGTGCAGTGTAGAGGTCTATCATATAGTTCCATATCATTTATACATTTCACTATGGTCTTGGAAATACCTTCTACAAACCCTAATTCACCAGTTTGTACGTAATCTTCTAGTGATATATTCATTGAGTTTATGAAATCTTTCAATGACATAGCATCTTTACATTTCTCGTTTAAGAAGACATTCAGATTGAACTTGTTATTACAGTTAGTATTGTTCGTAGTAGTATGATGATTACCTCCCATATTTTTAGACATATCCATCATTTGTTTGTTCTGGTCTATTATCAATTGCTTGAAATCGCGATTCTCTTTTACCAATTCCAATATGGTATTTGTTAACATTTCATTAGAAGATGACAATATTTCAAATTTATCATGTGTTTCAGACAAATCGACATTACACGTTTTACGATGAGCGAATAACCCCTGTCTATATTTGTACTTTTTCCCACATTCACATACATATCCATATGAACGTTGTTGAACTATATTGTCATTTGACGTCATTTGTATATGTTTTGCTGTAAGTAAATGGCGTTCATGTTGTGATTTTCTACTGGTATAATAGTCACATTCTTTACACACGTATTTATTCGAACTTTTTGGAACCAGTATTGTCATTATTTAGTTCTTGTTTTAAATGACACTAGCGTTCTAAGTCCTTTTCAGCGTAATATACTTAAATATTTTATGGTAACAAAATAATACTATAAAATATGAAAATGGGAGCATAATGGTAAGAAGTCATATTTTCAACGCCCTGTTTAAAATTCTCCATTGACAAAATGAAAAAAGGACATTTATTTTATGTCCTTTTTTAAATTTCATAGCCATTTCTTTTTTGTGTTTTTTCAGCGTAATATATTTAATTGTTATACAAAAGTCAAAGAACGAAGTAAAGTGAAGAACCCAAGCATAAAAAGAATCCCATGAATTCCGAAGATGGCTTGTGATATGCGTAGATATCCATTAAGTTTATCCCCAAGTTCTTGTTTTTTGATAAACGCGAGAATATCCTGATATAAGAAGTAATTGATAATGAATGCTATCAAAAGAAACGCAATACTGACCGCGATAAGCATGGTATCATAGATGGGTGTATTGCCTCGGTAAACGCGAGAGTAAGCTAACGAGCCGTATGATAATGTAGTGTATAGTCCTACATTACGTAGAGTACTATGGAAGTACATGGAGAACTTATGTAAATCGGTTTGAGACATAACTATATACATAATAGAAACAAAAAATATGTAAATAAATCATGAATATTTTTTCCAGGTAAAGCAACACAAGTATCGACACCTAAAGTATCCATTTCCATGTCGGTCTGGTTGTTCTCTAAGTTCAATAGAAGAAAGCATACGGTCTTCATTAAAAGACCATTCCATTATTGTATAATACGTACAAATTCGAATAACTAAAAATTTTAAATGTAACCCCCCTAATCTAAATTATGCATTATAGATAGAATGTATGAATGAAAAATAATACGTAAATATACTGTTATGTATTATTTCATTTATGCGTTTGCGTTCTCCTCGTCTTTTGTATCATCATTATCGTCGTCACTTTGAACGTCAATCTCATACTTAATATTGTTTTTCGCATAGACGATAGTTCTTAGCATCCTAACGAGCATTTTATTCTCTTCAATCAGTTTGGTATTTTGGTCGATAACATTTTGCGTGTGTCTATGATGATGTGAAAGGACCTGTGATAACACTGTCTTTAACAATGTTTCAATAACAAGTGTGTTAACGGTAACATTTTCACCTTCAAGTGGTTCATGTGCGGGTAGCTTGCCTCCTGAAGTCATAAAATCTTGTAAGTCATTTTTCATATCATTGTCAACTTGAGCTAAGTATTCGGCGTCTGGTGCGAGGTGTTTGCTAAGACGTGGTTTTTCCAGTTCTGGTTCTGGTTCTGGTTCCGTTTTATCATCATCTTCTGCCGCATTAATTTGGATATTATCGGGTTGTTCGTCGGCTGGTTTAACCTCGCATTTTTGTACGTGTTTATTGTAAGGTGTTTGTGTCTTATATTGTTTGCCACATTTACAAATAAAATGAGATTCGGTAGTAGACATGATTGTTATTAATGAATAGCAACTCATTTTTATATGATTTAAAAACAATATTTAAATAACCATTGGATGCGATCGAGTATATCTGCCAAATGGGGAAGGTGTGTGTGGTCGACATAATACGCCTGCTGGTATAATAATATATGTCCGTTACAAAAATTGAAACCAAATTTGTAACGGACATATATACATATACACCAATACCAATATGGAACGATACACCTCAAGACCCGACGCCTACTTTGTAAAAAGCAATGTGGAACCACATGAGAGCTTTATGCACAAATACATTTATAACTTAAAGATAGATGGAATAAATATGCCACGACTAGTGACGTACAACAAGAAAACCAGTCAACTTGTGATGGCAAACATAGATGGGATGTCGGTATCGGATATGTATGGGGAGAATATAGAAGATACTCCAGATGATGTGTTTGAAAAAATACGTGAAATACTGGTAAAACTAGTAGACAACGGAATAGAATACCCAGATTTTACCGGATATAATTTTATTTTAGATAATAACGTACCCGATAAGATCTGGGTGATTGATTTCGAACATACAGCGTGTGTTGAGAACATCACTAACAAGTTTATAATGGGTGTGTATAATGGAGAAAAGATGTGGAACGACGACTACAAGTAAAAATAAACAAGTATAATATGGAGATAATAACAATATCAATATTATATGCTACTGCATATGGTCGAGTAGGAGTTATAAATAAGATGTAGGTGGAGGATAATTCGGAGAAGGTGGTCGTGAAGAATCCGTGGGTGGAGGATAATTCGGAGAAGGTGGTCGTGATATTTCATCAACCTCAACATCAACATCAACATCACATACACTGACATCAACATTCATGAAATCGTAATGTGGTAGTTCTGATGTAGATGGATTATGTCCTCCACGTTTGAGTATATTGGCCCATGAATTAAGTGGTTGACTGTATGATTCTGACTCAACTGGTTGTGCTGATAAAACCGGACAAAATTTGAGCCAATGTCCTTTTTGTTTACAATAATTACAAATCGTATTTAAAATAACCGGACATGTAATATTCCCATCTTTACCCGGTGTATCCCTGGTCCAATGATTGGTGTATTCATTATACGATTTGCCTGCCTTATGGCAAGTTCTACAGTAGGGAGTATTTGACATATACGAGTTCTGATTATTGGGAAAGAGTATAGTAAAATGAGTAATAATCAATTTTAAGAATATGGATCAATTCCATTTTCTTCTAATGTGTATATAAGAAATGCGATTTTAACTGGGTCAAATCCAGCCCCTTCTACTGGTGCTCCATAAATGCGTATATAATAATTAAATACTGATGCTAATTGGAATGTTTTCGTAAGAGTAATACTGCTACCAGATACGGTACTTTGTGTGGTAGCAACATTTTTGTTTGATAGAATGTCATTAATGGTTGTTTGTAACTCGGTTTTCTCAAGTTGTAATAGGAGATTATCACCGTGCAGTGCGAGAGAATTAAATGCTCCGCGTAGAGTATCCTCTGCGATTTGAAGTAACGCTAGAATCGACGAGTTTGTCGTTTTCGATCGTATTTCATCTAATGTCTGTGTTAAATTCGTAAATTGTGTATAATCCGTGGGTATATTTTCATAATCCCGATTTGCGATTTTGTTACTATAATTGACTTGTATAAAATTAATTATCTCAAGATAATATGCGCTTAAGAACGCAAGTTCTTCTGAAGTGCCTGTAGAAACAGATTGCATTGCGGTTGCGAATGATAGTGATATAGGATTAATAAATGAACGTGTATTGGATAACAACGTCTCGGATGTAAATAATGACTTACTGTATGATGGCATTGCTATATAATTATCCAAAGAAAATCAATTGACATACCGTATCATACATATCATTTTCTTATTTCCCGAAATTCGTTGTTGTGATGTTCCGCCAATAACATCACTCTTAAATAGCATCTTCGTAAGTTTAGTATCAACTTCGTAGCCGTTACTTTGTAAATAGGAGAAAATCGAAGGTATATCATCGTGACCCATGAAATGTTCTGCGTTTTTAACAGAAGAAACAGAACCAGTATTATTTTTAGGATACCGTAATAGGACATGTATGCAATTAGACGGATTAGATGATATAGAATTTAATTGTTGAAACGGAGAAAGTTTGGAAGTAGAGGTAGTCGTGACGAGATCGGCGAGAGGTCCATCCGGCATAGAACTGAGAGTAATAATATTTTGGTAGGTTTTATGGAAATTGTTAAGAAAAGGCTCTAAATAAAGAATACAGTGACTATTATAGTTATCGAATGGGCTATTCATTTCATATACACTCCGAAATAAATAAAGCATAAAATAATATAAAGAAGTATTAGTATAATATATTGACAGTGGAGCATAGTGCGATGAGATTGTCATGGGTTGTGGAATAATATTCCATAACGTAAAAGCTTTCATAGCTCAGTTGGTTAGAGCGTGCGACTGTTAATCGCGAGGTCTTCGGTTCGACCCCGAATGAGAGCGTTTATATATCAATTGATGTATTGATATATAAAAAATTGAAAACTTTATTACGATACTATACATAAGTAAATAATAATATTAACTTAACAAAGGTAATATCAAAATGGAAAATACGATGAATTCTGAAGTGAAGGTGTTGAAAAGTTCTGATTTGATAGTAGAAACAAAAGAGCAATATAGTTCTTTAAAACTACAAACAAATCGTTATAAATTCAACCAGGAAATCACAGAAATGTTATCTGACTTTGCAAAGATTCATCAGTATGATGGGAGTAAGCTTTATAAAGAAGCTTGGAACAATTGGATAAACGAAGAAGATGTTGGTAGTAAGCTGAACGAAGAGAAGAGTCGCTTAATAAAAGAGGGAATGGCGGATGATGTGATGAGTCGTTTATATAAGAGTTCTCGTTACTATTATCGTAAGAAAATACATAATACGAACGTGGTACCTAAGACGCGTAAGAAGTATGAAGGATTTGCACAAGATGTGCTTCATAGAATGGACGCCCAAATTATTCGCGAGATAAATGGAAATATTGATATGACTGACGATGATAAAGTGATAAGTAGATTTACACCTGCGACTAGTTTTGAATTATATATGGAGGAAAATCCGGATTGTGTAAGTGATTTATTATCCGGAAATCAAATGAGTGCTGAAGAACACCGAAATGAGACAACCGCTGCGGTGAATCGATTAAAGAAGACATATAAGAATCGTTTTTACAAAATCAAAGTAAAATTTGAAAATGATAATACCAATACAAAATAGAATAATAATAAATAATAATAAATAAAAATAATAAAAGCATAAACAAAATTAAAAAGGACGGGTCGTTCTTTTTTATTGTAGCGTGAATATATATAATGGTAGAAACTGGTATAGATTTAATAAACCAAGGAAGTTATGGTTGTATATTTCGTCCTGGAATAAATTGTAAAGGAAAACCAATAAAAAATAAAAAGTATATAACAAAAGTTCAGAAAAGTGCGACAACGTCACGAAAAGAGGCAAAGATAGGAAAGATAATAAAAACCATTGTGAACTATGATGATTATTTTGCGCCAATTTTAAAAACGTGTGAGATTTCTATGGCAAGGATGACTGATGATAAAGTAAAGAGGTGTGATTTTATAGAAGATGATGGAAAGACATATGAGACAAACAAATTAAGATATGTAGGAAAAAATACATTAGCAAAACATATTTTGAATGTAACAGAGGAGAGCCCAAAGCGATTATTTCGTGTATTGTTAGATACTCACAAAAATATATTAGTAGGTTTCAATAAATTATCGTCGGTGGGAATAGTTCATTTTGACGTAAAAGAGAACAATATAATGATCGAAGATACTACGGGAAATCCAATAATAATTGATTTTGGATTATCATCTGAGATAAAAACCCTGAATACTAATAAATACCGCGATGTCTTTTTTGTATATGGTCCTGATTATTCCCCGTGGTGTATAGATATTTGTATGTTGACGTATATGGCAAATGAATTAGAGAATCAAGTAATGCCACCAGGTATGTTGGGTTTTGTAGGATTTGAAGAACAGAAAACCCAAACTTGGTTAGATGGTATGGTAACCAAAGAGAAATTAACAATCGTAATAAATGATTTCATAACAAAAAACACGGCAATGGTAGAATTGGTAAATGCCCCCCAACGAACTGCTTATAAAACCATGTTACATGAATATTTTAACAAATTCATAGGAAAGACATGGAAAGAACTGGCCGATACGCTAGAAAAGAACGTGTCATCCTGGGATTGTTATGCTGTATCTGTGATGTATTCATATATAATACGTGATTTGGAATTAAACAAGGTAGATGTGACTGTTCCTTCCTGGACTTCTTATAGAAAGATATTAGAAGATACGATTTTAGCATCTCCGGACAAACGTCCAAGTAGCAACGAGATGATAGTCAACATAGAGAAGTTATTTAAGAATGTAAGCAGTAATGAGAGTAAAAAACTGATGAGAATCCTAGATAATATATTAATAAGCAAGGAGAAGAAAACAAATATTCGCACTAAGATGTTAACCACAATCCAGAATGGTTTGCATAGAGAGACAAAAATATATGGTGCGATAAAATAAGTAGAATGTGAATGATAACAACTGATAGTTATTATCATTATACTGAGGTGAAAAACGAGTTCTACATATTATACACGAGATTGGTTATATAATCATCAAGTATATCATATTGATATGAATTAAGTTCATATCGTACGGTAGTGTATGGTGTGTATGCGTAATATTTTTTGGTATTATACAATTGAGAAATCAAATGCGGAGAATATCCGGACAACAATTTGGCTTTATTTTGTTCTGGTAGACATGGAAGTAACGTGTTTTCATATTTAGATAGATTCCAGAAAGAGATATGTGGGACCGCATTGGTATAGGAAGAAAGAGTTTTCGTGATAGTGTTATATAGACTATTATCTGTAGATTGTTGTTCTTGGAATGTAGAGAAAACAACAAATTGTAAATTTTGTATGTCATTAACGGATGTAGAATTCTGTAAAAACGTATTTCCAATAAGGCGGAATGTATTGATATATGATGTTTTGGTAGAATACACAGACGAAATAATATCTATAATCCGTTTTACTTTATGAACGAAGGACATATCATCTTCAAACTGAATCCATACCGGATTGCTATCTATAACCATAATTCTATTTTTAATAGAGCTTTGTTGAGAAATGAGAATAGCGTACCCTATTGCTGCGTACAATGGTTCATCGTCATGTTTTCTCATAGAAGAAGAAATATCAATGATAGGTATTATAGGTTGTGTTTGTGTGTATGCTGTTATGTTTTCCAAATACTCCCATTGTTTATTGAGGATATGAAATTGTGGATTGGACTTATTATTATATTGTTGAATGGTAGAAACCGCCTGTTTTACGTAATACGAAATCGGCAATGCCGAGGACGTGTTATATTCGCCCTTGTTCCCATATACCGCATGAAGTGAATATTTGGACTCAAGATGATTGATAATTCGTTGACTACACGCAAGTTTGTCATTATCATCTGAATCATAAAAAGAAACGTTATTATATTTAGAATGGGCGCATAGAGGTATAGTATGTGGTTCAATGAGTTTTCTTCTGTTAGCACATAATTTGATTTCAACTGTATCGAGTGCTTTATTCAAAAAGGAAACATTTTTTCTATATAACTGTTTGTATTTATTCCGTGCTTTAATCTGTGAATCGTAGGTGGATGCGGAGTTAATAATATATGGATATTGTGTTTCTCCCCAATTATCAGCTAATAAATTAAAAAGCCATCCAAATTTTTTATTCTCTCGTGGAATCCATTTTGCGACGTGTGATATAAATCGTCCGTTCATAGCATTTTCAGAACATTTCCATGTATTGAGATCTTTTTTAAGTTGTGTATTCACGAGCTCAATGCTAATTTCAATCAGAGAGTCATTTTCGCCATGCCGACTATGTTGTTTGACAAATCCGCATAAATATTTAATATCTCTCCATGAGCCATATGCGTAGTGTTGATTCTCGTTATTCTTTACAAACCGATTTAACATATAAATCGCCAAACTCGGAAAGAATTTGTAAAATTTCCAAATCATCATATATGCAGTATCATGTTGTCCTTTTCCATGTCGGATGTCTCTGGTATTTGCGATGAGTTTATAAACCAAATTTAAATATGGCAATGTAACATCCCTATTCATATGAATTTGTGTTTTTAAAACAGATAGGAGAGTATCATATCGATTGGAAAATGAATTGATATCTGCGTAATTTTGAAACCGTACAGAATGAAAATAAAAGAAGACGAGTTCATCGCGAAAAAAGGAAGAATAATCCTTGGTAACTTCTATGCTAGGTAAATTGTCAGATTCCATAATAGTAAAACGTAGGTAAATATACTACAACCAAAATATTTATATCATTTATAATTCAATAGTTAGAGAACATCGTCATTATTGTGTAGTTTTAGTTCGGCTTCTGCGTGTTTTCGTATGTTTTTTGCGTACATTGCGATATGTTTGGTTAATTTCAGTGTTGATTTTTACTTTTTTTGTATGTGATGTTTTAACATTTTGATTGGATGTCTTTTTAAGTATAGATTTCATAGTGCGATTATTAGAAACAGGTGCGACTTCTTGATAAATAAGGAAGACCGAATTAAGTTTATGAAAAATAAAGATAGACATAGGAACGTGTATATCTTCAACGTATGGGTGTATTTTGAAGAAATCGTGTATTAAATCGCGAGGGTCTGTTTTAGAATAAGACTGTATATGTTCTGGTTCTAATGTAACAAAGAAGGAAGCAATATCAATAAGTTTATAATGGCGTTTGCTAAGTTCTCCTTTGTGTTCTTTATTTTGTTGGATAATAGACGAAAGAGTATTTTTGGATACATACATATGATTTTCCATGGTATCATGGGTCGAAAGTGCGAGTTCTGAATTAATAATTCTATCAATATGTTTATTGTTATTAATAAAGATAGAATGGACGGAAATCGAATCCATACACTCTTTACAATAATTTTGGTTTATATCTTGTATTTTCTGTAGTTCATGTACCCAAGTTTCATCTAAAAGAACGTGCGATGACATTATTTTTAATACACGAATAAAAAAAACCACCAACTTAAACCAATTCCATAATTTAATAAGTATTCAAAAACAAGTTAAAGAATTCGGCATATAAAATATGTTTCGAAACAGCAAAAAAACTAAATCCCGTATTAACGGGATATAAACATTTGACGACTAATTTAATTCTAAGAATGTTATTCGAAACAGCAATCTACGATGTGGATTTACCTGGGTGTTGGGGGTCTTTTATAAAATTGATTTTTCAACTTTATAAAAATAGAAAATAAAATACAATACAATACAAGATAAATGCCAAGTACAACAATATGTATTCCTCGCGTAGAAGCAACTATGTCTCGTAATTATATTGAAGACATAATCCGCGATATGAAAATCGGATTAATTGAAACAATCCGTGAAATACCTTTGCATAAAGACATACATCATAAACGTGTAATTCTAAAAATAAGATGGGATACAAAAAATGTAAAAACTAACCAAATTTTGACAAGCATGAAAGAAAATGGTTCGGTAAATCTGGTATATGATATGCCTTGGTATTGGAAAGTACTACCTGCCAGATAACATTATTTCATAGGTACTATAAGAGGTCTAAGTGATGGTGAAAGTTGTTGTATCAAGTCATCTATATAATCCGGACTATCATCTGTTTTGTTCCAATAAAAACATAATAAACAAAACCACCACCGGTTTTGTTTTTTTTCAGCTGACGATATTTCTCTATAAAAGATAGTATCTATAATAGAATATGCGTTTTGTAGTTCAATAAGTTCATTTGTAATTGTATTTTTCAATGCATATAATTTATTTAATCGTGCGTACTCTTTGGATTGTTGTTCGTTTTCGCCAATCGTAATGTCATTGTGTGTATTGGTAGATGATTTAATATATTGAACTTGTTTTCGTTGTTCGGTTTTATAATGAATATAGGATATTTCATTTTTGATGTTTCGCAGTTTTTCAATCGTTCCGCGTTTCAATAGTTCTATTTTCTTAATGAATGAAAAAATATTGACATGTGAAATGATAGGAAAAAGAAGTTTTATTTCTGGTAATAGTAGAGCCTGATTAATAAGTTTATATTCTGATATTCTATCTTCGGTTTCGTTAAATTTGGTTATGATTAATTCTGAAATATCTTTTTCTTTTTTCATGATCATGATTTTAGTAGATGCTAATTCCAGGTCTGTTTCCGAGTTATCAAATAACGACGCTAATATGAGATATTTTTCAGATAAAGTTTCAAGTTTAAAAAATCCTACCATAGAAATAAATAATGTAACAACTCCATTTAATCCTGCGACGATGTTTGTATTAATCGTATCACATTCAAAAAAGGGAGACATAAATGTAATTGCTGCTGCGATAATAAGTGCCGGACACATTAACAGATAAAGTTTTTGTTGTGTAATATTTCTGGACTGTGCGTAAAGGTTTTTTTGTCCTCTTACAAAGGTAATTAATATATCAAGTTCGTTTGAATAACTATCGACTAATGAATTCGAATAATATTTTTTTATATATTTTTCAATATCAGTTGTATTTAATTTTGCGTATTTCCCTTTAACCGAATATTTATTGAACTTATATGACATGTCAGTTTCTATATTATTATTCGTTTCATCATCACTATTGTGATTGCTGTTCGGATTACTATCTGACATAATTGGACTATTGCTGCCCGAATTCGAAAATTCTGGTGTAAAAAAATTGTCTGTATCATGCAGGTTATCAAGATCTCTATTGGATAATGTAACAAAATGATTGTCGGTATATGTGTCAATCGACCCTTCATCTTGAATATTATTTGGTAGCAGTGGAACATCACTGTTAACCTTAATCATAATTGGTTGTTCTGCGTCTTTAATATCTGTACTACTACTACTTCCATCTGAACTGCGGGGTGTATCATTGTAGGCAGTATATAAATTCGTTTTATGAAATTGAACTGGGGGCACATTGGTAGTTGTAGTTACCTGTTCTACATTAGATATATCTATATTCATAATATGATTATGGACAGAAAAAATAATGAAAACTCAAACCAAAAAATTGATTTAACCAAAGATAATATGAGAACATTAACAACAAACCAAAATGCCAACCGCAGTAGCCCCCGAAGAACGTGTATATAGAAAGCAATTATGCGCATTTAAAAAGAACTTACGCAATCAGATACTTACCAGTCGTTTTACAACATCAACGTGGAACGAGAATGAAGTTTATAGGAAAAAACATAGCAATATAGGGTGTATATATTGTTGCCCCGATCCTATATCTAAATCAATAATGGTAGATACGAATTTATTTATATTGGAAATGAATAATGATACAAATAAAATAATTGGAGTTGGACTAATACGTAATCAACCAGCAAATGGTAAGTTAACTGTATATTCTAAAGGGAATTATAATCGGTATACGTATATTGGTAGAAAACGAATCGATCGTAGTGAAATGAATGAAGAAGAAGATTTAGTCATGAAAATATTTGATATATTATGCTTTCATGGAAATAAACACATGAAACGCGGACAAGGATTAAAGAGTTTTCCAATCGAATTATTATTTACATTGATAAAAAACCTAGATTTGGTAAAATATATAGGAAATATGTTTAAAGAACGATTATTGAATTCTTCATCTAAAGAAACAAATAAATAGAGCGAATAGTATATAGAAGTTGTATTTATTAAATATATATGATGAATATTAACGAAGGAACACAACCCAAAAATATGTATGATGTAAACAGTTATAATGACAGAGAATTACTTGATATATTAGACTTAAGAAATCCAACGGATCGTGAGTTAGAAGCAAAAGTCATTTTTTTAATCAATAAATACCGTAATATGCAGAATGTTTCAGGAGATGAATTGGTGTCGTTTTTTGAAGATATATATTCTCATTTCTTTGAAACGAGTGATGACGACGAAAGTATAGTAGAAGGTATAGACGAGACAGTAGACCCAGACGAACCAGACGGTCAAGAAGATGCGACCAATCCCGAAATAATGGAAAAATTAAATTCTGAAAAATATTTGAAGACAAGTCAAACCAAGATGGATAAAGTAATGAATTACACAAAAGATTTAGAATATGCAAAGGGCAACTTAAATCCACTATTACAACAAACTGTAAAGCGTGTGGTAACGATAGACAGTCAATATAGACAAGACAAACGTAGCGCTCCTACTGATTTTACATTGAACTTATCTGAACCATTGAAAGATGTAGTATCAATGAAATTATACTCTGTTGAAATACCTTATGTTTGGTGGACTATAAATTCGAGTTTTGGTAGTAATTTTTATATATTAAAAGGAAATGTTCCCGGAATAGACAATGGTAATCACGATTATCAGGTAGAAATAACACCGGGTAATTATAGCCCAAGTGAATTGTCCGCCTCGATTAATGAAAACATAACTTTAATCAAAAATACATACACGGACGTAGATTTTGGAATAACTGGAATGGAATACAACAAGTATAGTTCATTAATCACAACGAACACTGAAATATATAAGCAATATAACGAAACAAGTTATTATATACGTTTCCCGGGGTGGACGACACCAGAGCCACCAGATGATATAAATTATTATACCGAACGTTCTAAAAGTATACCGGGTTTTTTGGGGTTTACAGAGAGTGTATATGAGTTTATTAATATAGATGGTGCGAATGAGTTGCCATTGATATCATCACCGGATTCGTTTAAATATATGCTTACCAGTGCGAATAATTCATTTACGGTAGCGAAATTTATTCGATTTCCAGGTAGTACTGCCGAAATAGTAGATTTGTTAATATTAGTAACATTATCATTGACTACTGGAATAGCCTATACGCGGTCTGCTATTTATGCCAATTTAAACAAGGTGATCGTGGAAAACCAACATTTAAATGATGAATCAAACATACAAAGAATAGACAAGGATTCAAACTCTTATTTTAAGATGTCTATAAAGGCAAACCGCCTTACAACAAACAATATACCAAATTCGAAAATACGTATTCAATTCCCAACTGAAACAATTAACGCCGAAACTCCTCAATACATTTGGACTGGTACTGCGTCGTGCTTTAAATTCATCAATAACGAAATCATATTAAATGATATAATATCCGAGGTATCTCCTCTGGTTCAACAAACCGACCAATTTTCAGTGACAACCGCACCTTATATTTATTTGAAAAGCATAGAACCCGGATATGATGTAAGTACCAACGACTACAAAATCGAGATACCAAATGCGGATACTTTGTATAATGTAAACACTTATATTCAGGAAATAAACAATCGTATAACATCGATAAGTAATGGAGAACTGTTAAGTTCAACGAATACTTACTTAGATATTTCAGGCCGCTTTCATGTGGAATTTGACATTTTACGGACGATTACAACCGGAAAATATAAAATCGATTTTTCGAATACTATATTTCAAACATTAATGGGATTGAACCAAACATACGACCTAGCCGAAGGAATCAATATTATAGACACAAGCTTTGGTTACCTGAATAGTTATGTAATGCCGAGCAATAAATTATTATCAGTTACTGCAAAAACAAACGACAATTATGTAGGAAGTGATCTAATCTATACCTTATATTCAAGTAACCGTAATAATACTGGCATAATCGGTAGTGGTACGCTATTTAAAGAAATAAACAATTTATTTGCGAATTTTAAAGACACCTCCAATCAATATATATTTGCTGGTTCTTCTTTAGATATAAATATTACAGATAATGGTATAGTAGAAGCTAGTTTGAAAATAAATATAAACAAACAGTTAAGTGAAGAAACGTATTCGGTCCAATTCTTAGAAGATATAAGTTATGCTATTACGAATCCTATTTTTCAACTGGAACAAGGCGATAGTATAGAAATTGGCGGAGAAACAATTCCATATGTAAAGTATGATAGTGCCACTAATAATGTTTCATTGATAAATACCGAAGAAAGTCTTAATATTGGTATTTTACGCGATAAGGGTTTTTTTGGTTCAGTCGAATTGACCGCAATAACGGATGATGCGATGGAATATACTATAAATATTCAAGCAGACCAAGCATCGTATATAATCGATTCGTCGTATTTAATGTATATTTCGGTGGCGACTCCAGATACAATTGACCCAGATTATGGACGTTCGGTCGTATATAATTCACCAATTCCATATGGTTATTTGATTCCATCGCCGCCAGATTTGTCATATAGTGATTTGAGTGAGTTGCGAACTGCTATAAACACTGAACTAAACCATTTTCCAGATTTAACTGGAAGCAATGTAGAAATTATAGAAAACGCAGATAATGGAACCGCGAAAATCAAACTATCATTAATAATACGTCAATCATATTATTTTGATAGTTGGAATAAACATGCAAATATAGATCATGCCATGATAGATAATAGTTTCCCATTATTAAATAGCCAGATAGAGTCTGTATTCGATGTGAATCGTCAATTTACAGATTTATCATTTTCCGATATAGACGAAGATGGAAATACTGTTTTGGGTATTAAAAGCAATAGTTATATCTTGCAAAACTTAATTACATTAACTGAAGAAACCAACAAACTCGAAATAATCGCATATGAAGAAGGAGTAGTTGCACCAGAAAATAACATAATAATAGAATTACCTATAAAATCTGGAAATGATGATATACGCTATACGCGAGATACGTTATTGTCTTCTATTAATAATGCGTTTTCTGAAACAGTAGCATCAGAATCGTCAATTACAATAATTACTATAGACGGTACTGAATATGTGAATCTGCGTATAACAGTAAACAAAGAATACCGTGCGAAAGACTATCGAATGTCTTTTTTTGATCCGTATAGTTTTGCAAAATGCTACCAAGGAGTTAGTAGTGTCCGTAATACAACATGGGACAGTACATTAGGATGGATATTAGGTTATCGTGAGTTCACTGTATATAATTTATCGAATTATGAAAATGTGGATGGTTCATCTGTAATTAGTATAACTGCGGATACCGGAATTAGCACAGAATTATTCAATTATTTTATGTTGTGTATAGATGATTATAATCAAAGTCATCTAAATGATGGATTAGTAACAATAACAACACGTGATACTGAAACCCCCTTACCATCATACGCACTGCGAACTAACTTCATATGTGATCCAATCACTGGAAAAAAAGTATACAATACACAGTCGCGAAACGACTTCAATAAACTAACTGAGAAGCAAATCCAATCGTTAGTATCAAAGGCAAATGCTACCTCGTCGGAAAATGACTTAACCACTGGCAATGTGAATTCGAAAATATATGGTTCTACTCCATTTGTGAGCGATGTGTTTGGTGTAATTCCTCTGAAATTGAGCGGTAAGAACAATGGCGAAACAATCGTAGAGTTTGGTGGAACATTACAAAACCAAGAACGACAATATTTCGGTCCTGTAAATATACAGCGAATGAGCGTAAAACTCGTGAGCGACCGAGGAAACGTGGTAGATTTCAATAACGCAAATTGGTCTTTTTCATTAATCTGCGAACAGTTATACAAACCACAACCGATATAAGTATAACCGACAACCAAATATTTGTAATGATATGTATAATAAGCTTCATTGCGAATGAACGATTCGGCAAACGGAAATAAAATAATAAGATTGATGGATACGGTTGGTTTTTTGGGTCCATTTATACTACTGGGTATTGGCATATGGCAGTTGTGGGGAAATAGTGGATTTTGGTGTGCGTATTTAGTTGTATTTGCGATGAACTCTTTCATCAACAAAATCGCAAAGGCAATTGTGAAACAACCTCGTCCACCTGCCGGTGAAAGTATAATGAACGAGAATTATGCGGGCACTGAAATGTATGGAATGCCTTCAGGCCACGCTCAGTCCGTATTTTCATCGCTAACATTTTTATATTTAGTCAAAGAATCACCAGCATGGTTATTTGGTGAATTATTTATTGCTGGATTAACTGTATATCAACGTTGGAAATATAGACGTCATACGGTAGAACAATTAGGAGTAGGCTCGGTATTGGGTGTTGTGGTGGCATATGCCGGTTACTATATAACAAAACGATATTTACAAGAAAATACGCTAGTGGAAAACGAAGAATTATAACGAACTGTATTGGAAGACAAAATATCGCGTGTATGTATATAGGGTTAACGAAAAATGTCTCAAAGTGATTATTTAAAATATAAGCGTGTATCTACTCGTCTTCGCGTGGATAATGATACCGCAAAACAACCACCTGTATTTCCATCAAAAACACTAACCCAAAATCAACAATACGCATTAACGAACAGTATAACAAATACAAAACCAAGATATAATCAATTGGTTCCTTCCGGGCGTCAACCCGTATTTGGCATGGAAAAAACGGTAACCAATTGCCCCACATTCCCGGTTTGTACGAATACAAACAGTCGCACAAATCGTGTTCCTATGACGTGTAAAGCAGACCCAAATATCCCTAGTCCAGAACCATTGAATATTTGGAATCGTGGTTGGGATAGCACCGTAAACGCAAGTGCAAATCTGAAAAACGAATGTAAATGCGCTTTACATAGAACTCATACAGGTGCGAATAGTTGTAGTTGTAAATTAGGTGCTTTTGGTATCGTGCGTTAAAAATACATTTAATAAATTCATTATGTTATGAAATGTATTACATTATGTGAATGAATAAAATTTATGGTTTAGATTGCTCTAATTCTTGGACTCGTTTCTTAAGTTGTTGAACTTCATTTAACAAGAGTCCAATGAGACCATTATAATTGACAGATTGCTGGGTTTCCCCGTCTTTCTCTCCGGTGACTAAGAATGGGAGTTGTTCTTGTAGTTCGTGCGCGATTACACCGAAATCCTGCCTTTCCATTTTGGTATTTGTATATGTAACCGGTCTTAACTTATCGATGTTATACGAAGTATCTGAAATAGATACCACATTTTCTTTGATACGATAATCAGAACCGGAATCGAATGAAAGGCCTGTTACCGCTCCATCAATCTTCAATGTGCTGGATATTGTGGTAGCCCCAGTAACTTTCAACGTATTACTCACCGTGGTAGCCCCAGTAACTTTCAACGTATTACTCACCGTGGTAGCCCCAGTAACATTCAATGTGTTGGATATTATGGTAGCACCATTAACCCTCAATGCGTCATTCAAGACGGCAGCACCAGAAACGTTGAGATTTCCATTCAAAGAAATATCTTCAGTAACGATTAATGCATAATCATTAACCGTTGTATGGATGGTCGTTGTATTTTGGGTTTGATACACTGACAAATTACCACGGATTTCCACATCACCTCCAACCCACAGGTTTTCATTCATAGAAATATCACCAGTATCTCCGATAACCATTCGTTTGCCGTCTGACGTGTAAAATGTCAATTCATCGTTTGTCGACCCCGGATTATCAATGTCAGTCGCTAAAATCTTGGTATTCTGCGAGAGATTAAATACTCCTCCTAATGCCGCCCATGAACCGCCCGGTCCATAACCTTCAAATTGCGATTTTCCCGTATTATACCGAATAGACCCAAAATAATCAGAATCATTCGTTGTTGCTGATATAGGTCGCTCATTATCAGTACCAACTGGAATACGTAAAGCCCCGGTATCATTAATGTCAACCACAACAACCGGACTGGCTGTTCCAATACCCACATTTCCATCTACCCAAACCTTTTCTTTTACATATAAATGATTGAATGAAACATCGCCATTAACCGCAAGATTCGAATCCATAGAAACGTCTGTAATGAAATTATTTATACCATTAGCATTAATAACAAATTTATCACTAGCACTATTGACCCCGTCGCTGGTGCCAAACGCAAGATTACCGGAAGTATCATATGTATCATTTTCAAAATAAGAACGGATATAACTGGAATTGTTGTTATTACTAATATCGCGTCCTATTCCCGCCCAAACAATACGACCGTGCTCTACTGAACTTCCACTTGTATTTTCGCCATTAATCGGTTTTGAAATAATCATATCTCCTGTAACTTCTAATGCTGAACGAGGAACCGTAGTTCCAACCCCGAGATTACCATTATCAATGTGTATTTTGCTACCTAATATGTCGCCATTTATTCTTAATGTGTTGATTTGAACCGAATCCGCACTAGTAGTTGCATTTTCGGGAACAATAAATCGAATTGTATCAGTATAAAACGGAGAATTAGATGTATAAAACGGAGAATTACTTCCAGTAACAGTTGTTTCACTTCCATTAAGTGTTGCCTTAAGAGTTCCAGTTGAATTTGTATTAACCTCATTGATGTGATAAAAAGTATCATCTTTTAGACCAATTACTCGTAAGTCAGATACCGTTCCAATTGTACTAATTACATACCCATCAAGTTTAATATAGAACGGAAGTGTGATTTGTATATATTCACAACTGATATCTACGGTGTCTTGTTGAATATCGCGAATGTATGATACTCTTGAAGTTGGAATCGAATTCGTGCCAGATGCAGACGTCCATGCATTATTAGCGGTCCCATCAAATACATGCCAAGGTTGATTATCGCCATTACCATTAACTGAACTTGCTGAAACATCATACACTCCATTGAATATGCGATCTGACCCTGAATATTCTGAATATTCTGAATAAAGTATTTTTTGATTACTATTAAAGGTTCCGGTAATACTCATAGGCAAACCTGACATACCAAACGAAATATCATTCACTGTAAATGGTCCATGTGATACAGATACATTTCCAGAAATATCAACGCCCGAATTCATCGCGGTTTTCTTTGATACGGTTAACGTATCATTGAACGTAGAAGAGCCACTAACATCAAGTGACGACGATAATGTGGTGGCATTAGACACGTTCAAATTGGAAGAAACAGTAACATTAGAAAGGGTAGACAAGCCGGTAACATTAAGTGTAGAAGAAAGCGTGGTTGCGCCGTTCACATTAAGTGTGGAAGAAAGAGTAGATGAGTTAATTACATTTAGATTATTCAAAGAAGTGTCACCTGTTGTTTTGAGATTATTAAGAGAAGAATATCCAGTAACATTAAATGAACTGTCAATCGTAGTGTCATTATTACCGGTTAGGGTACCATTAATAATCGTGTTACCTGAATTATCAATTGTAAAAGCATCAGTCAATCCACTCGAAGATTCATTAATAAATGGTTGGAATTTTATACCGGAATATGGCGCATTAGTCGTTCCAGTACCTGCGAGTGGATATATACCCATACCATTAGATGCGTCGCCAATTATAGTACTAGCTGATGTTGTAGCCGTGTCTCCCGATGATGTTACAGTCCCGCCTGCTTTCAATGTCACATTACTTGCTGAAATAACACCTGTAACGTCCATAACCTCAGTAGTAGCACTTGTTCCGGTTATAGTTATTTTATTATCTTCAATTCGTATAAATTCAGATCCACTATTTAGAATATTAATAATATTATCTTGAATCGTAGTTATATTTCTATTGTCAATTACAAATTTATTTGCCAAGTTAATATCTTTGGTATCGCTCACTGTAAAATTGCCGTCAATAGTAGTGCTTCCAGATGTAGTTAATGTATTTATTGATGTATTCCCGTTAACATTTAAATTTTTAGCAACAGTTAAATATTCGTTCAATGAAACATCGCCATTCACATCTAATCGTGATTGTAATGTAGTGGCATTGGATACATTTAACGTAGATTCCAAAGTAGTCACATTAGCAACATTCAAAGTATTTCCCAATGTAGTAGCATTATTGACCGATAATGAATTCTGTAATTGAGTAGTTCCGGTAACTGTAAGTGCGTTTGCTTGTACTCCACCATTCGCAGTGAGTTTGGCAGTAAATGTACTTATGCTAGCAACCTCTAACTGGTCCAGTGTACTTTGACCGGTGACATTTAATCCAGTCAATGTGGTAGCACCAGTAACATTCAACGTAGAATTCAGTATAGTAGAACCAGTAACTTGAATATCATCATTAAACGAAACATCTCCCGAAAATATACCACTAAGTTCAATCGTTCCTGGTATTTTTACATTATCATCTTCAGTACCAATAACAATTTGGTTATTTTCAGTAACAGTAGCATCAGAACCAATTGCGGTAGAATGTGAAAAACTACCATTAATGTCAGTATTATATCCAATAAATGTATTAAAACTTCCATCTATATTGGAATCTCCGGCGTTACCTCCAATAAAAGTATTATTAGAGCCAGAAGTATTCGCATATCCTGAATCATTTCCTACAAATGTATTCGAACTACCTTCAGTATTCGAATATCCTGAAGTGTGCCCTATTGTAATATTCTTACTACCAGATTTATTATTTAATTGTGTATCTGAACCGATGCCAATATTTTTATTACCGGAAATATTATTCACTAATGAATTATATCCAACTGCGATATTATCACTGGTTGTTGTCTGTGATAATGTATAATTGCCGAAAGCAATATTATTTTTACCACTAGTATTACCTGCCAATGTTCCAAATCCCATAGATGTATTCGCAGTATTTTGAGAATAACCGGCACCAATAGAAATACCTGTATCTAAAATAATTCCACTGAAATTAATATACCGAATGGCAACGTTATAATTATACACAATAAATTCAGAACTTCCAATCTCAATTGTTACCGGATCAGATGGACTAGACGCTATACTAATTTTATCTATAACAAATCGTATTTTTTTGGTTTGAAATACATTGGCAGCAACAATATCATAATTATATATAGAATTAGCAGTAGCAGTAGAGTTCGAATATTGGTGTATTAACTTCCAGTCACCTGCGTCGTCTTCTCCGAGTAATATACCGAACGTTGGAACTTGGTACATATCGGTATATAGCGTGTAACCATCAATCAGTGTATCGTATGGAAATTCAACTTCAATGTATTCTCCTTTTATTGAGAGACCTTGGGTAGTGTTTGTGTAATACGTAGTACTAATATTAGCATGATAAGAATAATGGTCGCCGACGATATTCGCATATGGATTGATAGTATACCCAGTCTGACCGTTGACCGCAGATTTCCATGATAGAGTATTGTTTACCATTGCCGATGATACAGCAGACGGACTTGGACTGTCATAATTATATGAGCTGCTTTTTATGATATACGTATCGGTGTCTGATATAAATGTACTACTAATGTTGTTGCTGGGTATTACACTGTCAAAAATAGAGTTCGCAATCATGGTTGATAAATAAACAGAATCACCAATAACTAGATTTCTATTTCTTATAATAACATCGCCATCTTTATCAACTATAATTTTATTACTAATATTTGCATTACCATTTAACGATATATCCGCACTTACCGATAATCCTCCATTAATAGAAAGGTCCTCTGTAACAACTAAGGTGTAGTCATTTACTGTAGTATTAATTGTATTCGTATTCTGAATTTGGTTTACATCAAGTTTTCCGTAAATTTGAAGGTCGCCACTTACGGTTATATTTGAATTGAATGAAACATCGTCATCAACATATAATTTTGAATTAAGACTAACATCGCCCTCAACTGCTAGTATCGAATTCATAGATACGTCACCGAAGGTAACGACATCTGATTTGAAATCTGTATTTCCAACGACAACCAACCCTGAATTAATGGAAACGTCCCCATTAATAAACAAATTGTTATCGAGACTAACCTCGCCTCCAACTGCCAATCCCGAATTCATAGAAACATCACTAAACGTAACGACACTTGATTTGAACTCCGCATTCCCTCCAACTGCTAATACTGAATCCATGGAAACATCACGAATTACATGTAATTCGTTATTTAAACTGACATTACCTCCAACGATAAGACTACTATCCATAGAAACATCTCCAATTACGTACAATTTGGAATTAAGACTAACGTCGTCGCCAACGAATAATGTAGAATTCATAGAGACATTGTTGTATAACGTAGTATTGCCATATTGGTCGATAGTTAGTCGGTTATTATCTCCACCAGTTTTGATAACAATCGATGTATTATCATTTGTAACCGTAGTGATTGTAGGTTGGTTATCGTCACTTGCTGTACCTAGTTTGATTGCGCCCACTTTGGTTGTTATACGTTCTATTCCTCCTTCACCGGATTGTAGAACGAATTCTGTAGCAGTAATTTTACCATTAACTATTAATATTTCATTGGAACTAGTATCTTCGGTTCCAATTACAACGGTACTAGCAACATTAAGCGTATTAATCGAAATATCGTTTGCTGTAATAGATCCTATACTTAGTCCTGCATTCATAGAAACATCGCCGATAAAATTGGTGGTTGATTTAAACACCGCATTTTCAGAAACATTTAATCCCGAATTTATAGAAACATCACCCCCGACGATTAATCCAGTATCCATGAAAACATCGCCAATAACGTGAAGATTCGAATTAAGACTAACATCGCCACCAACGATTAACCCAGAATCCATAGAAACATCACCAATCGCATTAATATTTGAATTGAAGCGGACATCGCTACCAACAACAAGCTTCGAATTAATGGAAACGTCTGTAACAAATTCGTTTTTACCAGTAGCGTGAATGATGTATTTGTCCGTGGCAATATTTACGCCATCACTGGTTCCAAACGCAAGATTTCCAGACGTGTCGCTGGTATCTGATTCAAAATAAGAACGAATATAACTGGAGTGATTGTTGTTACTAATGTCGTGTCCTATTCCCGCCCAAACAATACGTCCATGTTCTTGGTTTTCGCCAGAATTATTTGTACCATTTATAGCATTGGATAAAATCATATCCCCGGTTATCTCGAGAGCGCTACGAGGAGTAACATTGCCTATACCAATATTACCATTATCAATTGTCACTTTGCTACCGATTACATTTCCTGAGAATGCTAACTTTGAAATAACCGCATAAGTAGCTGAAACTATTTCATTAATTACAATTCTTATTTTGTTAGTAAATAACTTATTCGTGACATCCATAGAAACCTCACTCGTTGCGATTGTGTTACCATTATATGTAAGTAACTTGCTCCAATCGTTATTTATATCACCACCAAATAATACAAACTTAGCAGTACCTGCATTATTAGCATCATCAAAATTATCACACTGAATGGTTATTGTTTGAAGTTCAATATAGAATGGTAATTTTATATCAAGATATTCACCAGAGACCCCAAGAGTTATGGGTGAACCCGATATTGGACTGCCATTGGCGTTATAAGCATTAGTACTACTCCTCCAATTTGTGGGACCGTCAATTGAAAACGCATTCCATGGATCATAATCTCCTTGAAAAGAACTCGCAGAAATGTCATACATTCCATTAAAAACGCGGTCTGAATTCGAAAATTCTGAATAAACGATTTTTTGATTCTCAGTAAAATCTCCAGTAGCATAAAAAGGCAAATTTTGGACGTTAACCAAAATATCATTTGCGATTATACCGCCATTTTCAATAGTAATGTCGTCATTTACTGACAATATTGAATTCAAAGTTGTATCCCCGCCCACGGTAAGCATAGCATTCATAGAAACATCCCCGTTAATATGCGTTTTTCCACTCGTCGACATATCCCCTCCCACGGCAAGCATAGCATCCATAGAGACATCCCCAGTAACATATAATTTGTTATTCATAGACACGTCACCTCCAACACTTAATTGATTATTTAATGATAAATCACCAGCAACAAATAAATTCGAGTTGAAACTGACATCATTGCCGACCATAAATAATTCGTTCACTGAACCATTACCCCCTACCGTAAGACTGGTATCCATAGAAACATCACCGACTACATACAATTTTTTATTCATAGAAACATCACTGCCGACAGAAAGCATATTATCCATAGAAACATCACTAGAAACATATAACTTGCGATTTAAACTAACGTCACCGCCAACAGTAAGGATGGTATCCATAGAAACATCACTGGTGACATATAATTTTTTATTCAGAAACGTGTTTTCGCCAACGAATAAATCTGAGTTGAAACTAACATCATTGCCGACAAATAACATTTCATTCATACACACGTCGTCCGTAACAAATAACTTGGAATTCAAACTAACATCATCTTTTACATATAAATTTCCGTTTAATGAAATATCTTCTGTAATAATCAATTGATAATTGTTTACGGTAGTATTGATAACTTTGACTTCTTGTCGCTGATAAACTCCGAGAGTTCCGCGTACTACCAGGTCTCCTGAAATATCAACATTGGAATTGAATGACGAATCTCCTTCAACCATAAATTTAGACCTAAATATAACATCATTCGCAACATGTAGTTTTTCGTTCATCGAAACATCGTTAGCAACAAATAACTTGGAATTCAAACTAACATCATTACCAACCATTAATCGTTCATTCATAGAAACATCATTCGCAACAAACATTTTAGAATTGAAACTAACATCGCTGCCAACAAACAATCGTTCGTTCATAGAAACATCATTCGCAACAAATAACTTGGAATTAAGTGATGCGTCACTATTTACTAACAACCGTCCATTTAACGAAATGTCTCCATTATTTACATTAATATTATTATTACGAAGTGTTAAATGACCGCCACTCATATCTAAATACCCACGCAAGTAAGTATCTATAAATCTATTAGATTTGTGGTCAACCAACCAATCATCTTGAGATGACATTATAACCTCTTATATATTTACCGGGATAGAATGATTTACTGTATTCTACCAAAATACTAAATAAATATGATAGATTTAGTATTTTGGTAGAATATTTACCTAATAAATTATATGCCGACACTATATATAGTCAAGCAATGAGTACATGGTTTGATCAATCAAATAATGCGAATAAATTGAGACAGAGTTATTTAAAGGGTTTTTTAGATATTAGCGGCGGTGCGGTTAATATCCGTGCTGATAATTCATTAAATTTTTATACTGCTGATGAGGATAGTGTATCAAAAGTTGCTATTGATGCGTCAGAATTCCATGTCATGGGTAAACGTTACGAGAGCGATACTTCTGAAATTATGACGGATGTGTCACGACAGAAGATAGCTTTCTTAAAAGATTTGTCTGATAACGTCCAGTTTCAGCTTGACAAACATGAGAATACACTGAAATATGTTGCATCTGATAGTAGTGGTAATGATGATACATTAATCCGTTTATTAGGAAAAGACCAAGTCGGATTTACTGACGCAAGCACAAATAACCAGATTGAACTAAACGGACATTTAGTACCAAGTGAAGCTTTTCAGTGGGACATCGGTAGTTCGGAAAAACCATTTCGAAGTATGTATTTAGAAAATAATACGATTTTCTTCAAGGTAGAAGACACCACGGTAGGAACAAAAGGAGATTTCACATCCTTCTCATTTAATGATGTTACGGGACAATTGGATTTAAGTTTTAATGGAAAGGTAGGTTCAACGGTATTATCATATGACGATCAAGTTGCGATTGGTTACGACCCGTCTAATAATGTGCCTCAGGCGAATCTTGATTTAAGTGGTACTTCACAATTTCAAGGTAATATGTACGTAAAAAGTGGAGATATATCTTTAAATAACAATTTAGTTGTAGGTAAATCTTCCACATTGAAATCTACATTAACTGTTTCCAATGCTGCCACTTTAAGTTCCACATTGGCCGTGACTGGTGCTTCTACAATGGGTAGCACATTGACAGTATCTGACGCAGCCACCTTATCTTCCACATTAGACGTAACCGGTGCTTCTACAATGGGTAGCACATTGGACGTAACCGGTGCTTCTACAATGGGTAGCACATTGACAGTATCTGAAGCAGCCACCTTATCTTCCACATTGGACGTAACCGGTGCTTCCACAATGGGTAGCACATTGACAGTATCCAAGGCAGCCACCTTATCTTCTACATTGGATGTAACCGGTGCGTCTACAATGGGTAGCACATTGACAGTATCCAAGGCAGCCACCTTATCTTCCACATTAGGTGTAACTGGTGCTTCTACAATGGGTAGCACATTGACAGTATCCAAGGCAGCCACCTTATCTTCCACATTGGGTGTAACTGGTGCTTCTACAATGGGTAGCACATTGACAGTATCCAAGGCAGCCACCTTATCTTCTACATTGGATGTAACCGGTGCTTCTACAATGGGTAGCACATTGACAGTATCCAAAGCAGCTACCTTATCTTCCACATTGGACGTAACCGGTGCTTCTACAATGGGTAGTACATTGACAGTATCTGAAGCAGCCACATTATCTTCCACATTGGATGTAACTGGTGCGTCTACTATGGGTAGCACATTGACAGTATCTTCCACATTGGACGTAACCGGTGCTTCTACAATGGGTAGCACATTGACAGTATCTGAAGCAGCCACCTTATCTTCCACATTGGACGTAACCGGTGCTTCTACAATGGGTAGCACATTGACAGTATCCAAGGCAGCCACCTTATCTTCCACATTGGGTGTAACTGGTGCTTCTACAATGGGTAGCACATTGACAGTATCCAAGGCAGCCACCTTATCTTCCACATTGGATGTAACTGGTGCTTCTACAATGGGTAGCACATTGACCGTATCCAAAGCAGCCACCTTATCTTCCACATTGGACGTAACCGGCGCTTCTACTATGGGTAGCACATTGACAGTATCCAAAGCAGCCACCTTATCTTCCACCTTAGATGTAACCGGTGCTTCTACAATGGGTAGCACATTGACAGTATCTGAAGCAGCTACCTTATCTTCTACCTTGGACGTAACCGGTGCTTCTACAATGGGTAGCACATTAACCGTATCTGAAGCCGCCACCTTATCTTCTACATTAGACGTAACTGGTGCGTCTACAATGGGTAGCACATTGGACGTAACAGGTGCTTCTACAATGGGTAGCACATTGACAGTATCCAAGGCAGCCACCTTATCTTCCACATTGGGTGTAACTGGTGCTTCTACAATGGGTAGCACATTGACAGTATCCAAGGCAGCCACCTTATCTTCCACATTGGATGTAACTGGTGCTTCTACAATGGGTAGCACATTGACCGTATCCAAAGCAGCCACCTTATCTTCCACATTGGACGTAACCGGCGCTTCTACTATGGGTAGCACATTGACAGTATCCAAAGCAGCCACCTTATCTTCCACCTTAGATGTAACCGGTGCTTCTACAATGGGTAGCACATTGACAGTATCTGAAGCAGCTACCTTATCTTCTACATTAGACGTAACTGGTGCTTCTACCATGGGTAGCACATTGACAGTATCTGAAGCAGCTACATTATCTTCTACATTAGACGTAACTGGTGCGTCTACAATGGGTAGCACATTGACAGTATCTGAAGCAGCCACATTATCTTCCACATTGGATGTAACTGGTAAAACCACATTACATGATGATGTCTCTATGAACGGACATGTAGATATTAGTGGCGATTTAATAATAACTGGTAACTTAAGTGTATATCAATATGATGATGTAAAGAAGATTAATACAACTGTAAATGATTATCAATTAATTGTTACTGAAGATATTTCATTAAATGGTGAACTTAAGGTATCTGGAGACGCTTCATTCAATGGAGATTTATACGTACAAAACGCGACCACATTAAGCTCCACATTGGACGTAACCGGTGCTTCTACAATGGGTAGCACATTAACCGTATCTGAAGCAGCCACCTTATCTTCCACATTGGATGTAACTGGTGCGTCTACAATGGGTAGCACATTGACAGTATCCAAAGCAGCCACCTTATCTTCCACATTGGATGTAACTGGTGCTTCTACAATGGGTAGCACATTGACAGTATCTGAAGCAGCCACCTTATCTTCCACATTGGACGTAACCGGTGCGTCTACTATGGGTAGCACATTGACAGTATCTGAAGCAGCCACCTTATCTTCCACATTGGACGTAACCGGCGCTTCTACTATGGGTAGCACATTGACAGTATCTGAAGCAGCCACCTTATCTTCCACATTGGACGTAACCGGTGCTTCTACAATGGGTAGCACATTGACAGTATCCAAGGCAGCCACCTTATCTTCCACATTGGGTG
>Ga0206125_10000909_pt1 | contig 36941 bp, 30 predicted proteins | sample Helgoland_Spring_4_FD_148598 | JGI IMG/M metagenome (GOLD analysis project Ga0206125, IMG submission 148598) | Pelagic subsurface seawater microbial communities from Kabeltonne, Helgoland, North Sea - Helgoland_Spring_Bloom_20160331_1 | ecosystem: Environmental > Aquatic > Marine > Epipelagic ... | reverse complement strand
TGGTTATAATTGGAGGTCGTGCTACCCCAGCTGGTGGGGTTATACTAAAATCACTCCACTTAAATAGAGGATTAACTTGATAAGAAAACATTCCTAACATAAAAATTAACGCCGCGCCCAACATAGTAGTAAATATAGAGACACCCTGGTATTGCCAGGTTAAACCAGTCGGGTCGTGTTTAAATAATAATACAACTAAAATAACATATAAAATCAAAACAAAGAAAAATGCTGTGGGTGATAACATTACTATATACAATTTAGAAATTATAAATTATAAATTTTCCATAGCAGTTTTTTCACCGTGACAATTACGGCACATAGCTGCTAAATTATCAACATGATTAGTCCCACCATGTTCTAATCTTATAATATGGTCTACTTCAAACCAAGCTGGTAATTGATTACCGCAGCTAGAACAATGCCAATTTTGTTTAGCTGCTATAAATTTTTTCTTTGTCTCACTAACGCTCCGCTTGGTAGATTGTCCACCTGAATTCATCATTCTTTTTTCTTGCGGGGATGCATTAATAAAATTAGAATCGATATCTGAACCGATATGTTTTGTGGTAAAATCAAATAAAGGTGTAAGTAGATCTGTAGACCCTTTATCTATTGGCATATATTTGATAAGATCTGTAGCATGTCTAACCATCCCTTTAGTGTGTGTTGGGTGTTTTCTTATAAATAAATAAAGCGAAAGTCCTAAAAACCCGAAAAAACACATTTGATAATATTTTTTCCATGATTTTAAAATTGTTAAATACTTACCATCATAATAAGTGTTTGCTATAAGAAAGCCAGTAATTCCGAAAATTACTAATTCTAATTTCATCTATATAATTAGAATTAGATAATAGTTAAAGTAATTATTTTGGGATACAAATTGGTGGAGGTTTCTTACTTTTCCTAGTTCCATTTGGACACCTTGAACGTTTTTTTTTGGTGTGAGAACTAGGAGTTTTAGGGGGTGGTGCTGGTGAATGTTGAGCAACAACTCTAAAATGTTTTATTTTTTTTATAGGCTTATGTGATGTTTTACTGCCAGGAACTTTAAGCAACGCATTAATGTTATTAATATCTACGATTAAATTAGATACGGGAATTTTTTGTGCTGGATTATCGAAACAATATTTAAACAAAATATTCATAATAGAAGTAAGCACTTCATCTTTAGGTGAAATAGTAATGTGTGCTGGTTTTTTCCTAGCATAGAAAAAAATTGGTTCATAACACATTAATAGACCCCAAATATCAGCATTAAATAAGAACACTTCTATAAATTGGTCTTCTTGAAATTCTCCATCTTTGGTAAACGTCTCAAGATTCACAATAAGAAAATTATAAATGAAAGCCTTTGTAATATTATATTTAATAATATCAGATTGATATTTAATGCCAGGATTTTTACCCATAAAAATGTTTTTTGATATATATTCAATATAATCTTCGTGTCCTATACCTCTATGTTTACTCCATTTATCATAATAATTTATAACAAAATCTTTTAATTTTAATTTATAGGTATCCCCGGTTGCTGCCAAAAATGCTCTATATTCTTGTTTAAACAAATTATTTATAAGTAAACTACTGAAGGGGCAGTTATATTGTACGGGTCGTCCTCTTAATATATCTGGAGCATTTCCGTGTGGCGATAATCCAGCTAACCCCCAATCAACAATGCGGAGCTGTTTATGTTTATCAATTAGAATGTTTCCAGATTTAATATCTAAATGATACAATTTTTTTTTATTCATTGGCAATATTGCATGTGTAAGTAAGTCTTTAAACTGTTCATTTAAATTATGTAATAAAGCATTAGTAATGACATTATGTTTGAAAAATTCGTCTAGATCTATACCTCCATCAGGCATATTTAATAAACGTAATTTAGTGAGTTTGGAATTTACATTAACCGAATTGATCCCCTTTTTTGTAAAATTACTACATTTTTTATCAAAATTAATTTTATCTTCTATACTTAATGGTTCGGGGTGACACCATTCTATAGGTTCAATGATAAAATATTTTTTATAATTATCAATAGATTTAATAATTGTTGAAAATTTTAGAATATCATCATATTCACTGTTTGCATAATCGGTAAACATTAATTTACTTATTGTATCAGGTGAATTAGGTTTCCCTTTACATTTCAATGATGGTTTAAAAACACATCCATAACCTCCTGATGCGACTGCTTTTCCTCCTTTATATGACATTAATGTATATATATATCTTATTTTTTATATAAATAAGTAATTAGACAAATAGTAAGAACGATTATAAATAAAAAAATGATTCTTTCCTTAAATTTAATCTGTTCTTTATTAACAAAATCCTTAGGTTTATAATGATTATAATATTTATCAAGAGCACTGTAAAAGTCAATTTGGGGTTTATCTAAAGATTGGTTAACTTTGTTGTGTATAAAGTGGACCCATTTTATAAAAGAGTCTCTTGAATCCAGATAAGGTGTAACCGGATATTTATCAAGTAAGTTAGAAAATTCATTTCCAAATTTTTCAAGAGGAATCAATAAGGGGATATTTTGTATTAAATCATAGTATTTTTTTTTTGTAACATCGTTTGGGTAAAGAGGATAACAAAGAGCAATAGTTAATAATACAAACCAAAATTGTGGTCCCCACACATTCGCATCTAAACCCATTAGATTCAAATGATATAAAAAGATACGTAAATAAACATATAGCATGAAGAATTATAATTTTTGTAACAATTGTGGGAAAATAGGCCATTTATATCATCAATGTAAGATACCTATTACAAGTATAGGTATTATAGTATTTAAAGCAAGTCCTTCGGGAATACAATATCTTATGATCAGAAGAAAGGATACTCTTGGATATGTAGATTTCCTAAGAGGAAAATATCCAATACATAATAAGTCCTACATAATGAATATTATAAATGAAATGACGTTGGATGAAAAGAATAAATTATTAGCAGATGATTTTACAAAATTGTGGGGAAATCTTTGGGGAGGAGATATTGGAATACAATATCGCGGCGAAGAAAAGGCTTCTAGAGAAAAGATACAAAATTTAAAAGAAGGTATAATTTTAGAAAAAAATAAATTACATTATTTGCATGATTTAATTTCAGAAAGCACGAGTAAATGGGTAGAACCTGAATGGGGATTTCCAAAAGGAAGAAGAAATTATCAAGAAAACGATTTAGATTGTGCAATGCGTGAATGGGAAGAAGAGACAGGATATTCACGTTCACAAATTAAGATAATTAATAATTTAGTTCCATTTGAAGAAATTTTTACAGGGTCAAATTATAAATCTTATAAACATAAATATTATGTGGCTCATATGCCTAATGATGAACCATTATCGTCTGATTATCAAAAAACAGAGGTGAGTAAAGTAGATTGGGTTACAATATCAGAGTGTTTAGATATAATTAGACCTTATAATTTAGAAAAAAAGGACATTATTAAAAATATAAATAGAGTGTTACAAGAATATAGATTATATTCATAATATATAAGTAATGGGTAAAAAGAAATCTGGGAAAAAAAAATTAAAAATAGCTGAAGGAGATTCGTCCAAATTGGGGTCATCACAAAAAAAGGTATCGCATAAAAAGGGGACATCTAAATCGATTAAAAAAAAGATAAAAATAGTCGAAGAAGTCTCATTGAAACATGAGTTTGAAAAAATTAAAGATTTTCCTAATGATAGCAAAGAATATCAATCTTTTTTAAGAAAAAAAGAACAAGAAGACACTAGAAAGCTTGAGACACATTCAGATTTTGAATATTTATATCCAAATATAGATGATCCAAATTTTAATATAAAAATTGCTGAAAGAAAAGAATTCAATGACACTCAATATGATGGAAGTATTAAGATTGCACACGAAGAAGCTGAAAAATTATGTAATGCTGAATTTGAGCTGGCACCACACCAACAATTTGTAAAAAACTTTTTATCATTTAATACACCTTATAATAGTTTATTGTTATATCATGGTCTTGGGACAGGGAAAACATGTTCAGCCATCAGTATTTCTGAAGAAATGCGAGAATATTTAAAACAGATAGGTTTACTCCACCGTATAATAATAGTAGCATCTCCAAACGTTCAAGAAAATTTTAAATTACAATTGTTTGATGAGCGTAAATTAAAATTAGTAGATGGTTTATGGACAATAAGGGCTTGTACAGGGAATACATATTTAAAGGAAATTAACCCAATGAATATGAAAGGGATAACACGTGAAAAAGTAATAAACCAAGTTAAACATATAATAAATAGTTCTTATTTATTCATGGGTTATACAGAATTTGGGAATTATGTTGAAAAAAGTTCAAATGTTCCAGAAGACATGGATAGCAAATCTAAAGAATCGTTAAAGATAAGGAAGTTGAAAAGAGCATTTAATAATAGGTTGATTATTATAGATGAGGTTCATAATATTCGTATAACTGATGATAATAAAGATAAACGTGTGGCAAGGAATCTTATGAATCTAGTTATGAATGTTGATAATCTTAGGCTATTATTACTATCAGCAACTCCAATGTATAATAGCTATAAAGAAATTATATGGTTATTGAATTTAATGAATACAAATGATAAAAGGTCAACTATAAATATTAATGAGGTTTTTGATAAAGATGGAAGTTTTAAACAAAATGAAAAAGGTGAAGAAATAGGTAAAAATATGTTAATACAAAAGGCTACAGGATATGTATCATTTATTAGAGGTAACAATCCATATACATTTCCTTATACAATTTATCCTAGAGATTTTTCACCAGAACATAGTATTTTAAACACAGAGGAGTATCCACGTTTAAATCTAAATGGGAAGAATATAATACAGGGATTAGAGCATTTAGATATTTATGGTATAGAAATCGGAAATTATCAAAATATGGGATATAAATATTTATTAGATAATCTAAAAAACACAGATAGAAAAATTATGATAAAGGGCAAGGAAATACAAATGCCTAGTTTTGAAAATATGGAAGGTTTTGGATACACACTTTTAACAAATTTAATTCAAGCGTTAAATATAGTGTATCCATTTGAATTATTAGAATCCGAAACCGAACCAGAATTTGATCCGAGCGAATTAATAGGAATAAAGGGATTAAACAGAATAATGACTTATACTGAAACAACTCAACCACCCGCCAGATTTGATTACGCTTATAGAGAAACAAAATATGGAAAAATATTTACGGAACCCGAAATAGGAAAGTATAGCAGTAAGATTGAAACAATTTGTAAAAACGTTCAAGGTTCCACAGGAATAACGTTAATTTACTCTCAATTATTGCCTGGTGGATTAATACCTATTGCGTTGGCATTAGAAGAAATGGGTTATAAGCGTTATGGAAATGCAAAATCGTTACTTAAGGATCCTAGTACTAAAATACCAAATCCTCCCAAATATGTAATGATTACTGGTGATAAAATGTTTTCACCTAATAATATAGAAGAAGTAAAAGCATGTACAAGTGAAGATAATATAAATGGTGAACAGGTTAAGGTTATTTTAATTTCTATGGCAGGTTCTGAAGGTTTAGACTTTAAGAATATACGTCAAGTTCATATTCTCGAACCATGGTATAATACAAATAGAGTAGAACAAATTGTAGGTAGAGCGGTTAGAACTTGCAGTCATAAATTATTACAATTTGATAAAAGAAATGTAATGGTCTTTTTATATGGAATCGTTTTGCCAGATAATTCAGAGTCTGTCGACCTGTATATTTATAGATTAGCCGAATTAAAAGCCGTTCAGATTGGAAGAGTTTCGCGAGTATTAAAGGGGGCCGCAGTTGATTGTATATTAAATCATGAACAAGTAAATTTCACCGAAGCTAAAATGAAACAAAGGGTTAATCTTAGTTTATCTAATAATAAAATTATTGAATATAATATTGGAGATAAACCATACAGCGCAATGTGTGATTATATGGATACATGTGAGTTTGAATGTACTCCATGTAAAAAAAAGGAGTCGCTTGTTATAAACGAAGATACGTATGAATCAAATTTTATAATTATGAATAATGAAAAAATAATACAACGGATAAAGAATCTGTTTAAAGAACATTATTTCTTTAAAAAAATAGATTTAATAAAGGAAATTGTCGCGGTAAAAGAATACCCAAAAGAACAAATTTACTCGGCTTTAGATAAGATGATAAATGATAAGAATGAGTTTATTACTGATAGATATGGACGGAATGGAAGGTTAATAAATATAGGCGATTATTATATGTATCAGCCTAGTGAAATAAATAATGAAAGGGTTTCTATTTTTGAAAGAACAAGACCTTTGGATTACAAACGAGAATCATTAAAGATAACTTTAGAACTGCCTTCTGAATTGCACACCGAAGGCGCTAAAAAACCCCATAACAAAAACATTAAGTTGAATACCTTATTAGAGAAAATAAAAAACAATTATGATGTTGCAACAACATCACATAAAATAATGAGGGGAGAGAAGGATTGGTATAAATTTAGTAATTTAATAATTCAACGAATGGAGGATGAAGAAGGGATAAGTAGAGATATAATGATTGGGTTTTTAATAGCGCATTTAGTAGAAGAATGTTTATACGATGAGGTACAATTATTATTGAATCATATTTATTTCCCAGAGAAACCTCTTAACGATTTTGAAATAAAAATTAAGGATTATTTCGACTCAAATATTATTATAGATGCAAAATTAATAGCATTTTTAACACAAGAAAACGGAAAACATAAATTATTAATAAAAGGTAAATCAATGTGGGAAAAAGAAAAACCAGAAGATTATAAAGATTTAGCTAGTGAAATTACGGAAAGGTTTAATAGTGTTATTAAAAATTTATCCCCTGTTATAGGATTTATTATTAATTTTAAAAAAACATTCATGGTTTTTAAAACAAAACATACGGCATTAGCCTCAAGCAAGGGTGCTAGATGCGACCAAGCAAGTAAACCAGATATAATAAAAACATTGAATTCTATAGTTGGGGAAACTAAATTTTCAAAGGATAATACTAAATTAAATACGTTGATTGAATTATGTTGTTATCAAGAATTCATGTTAAGATATTATAATAGCACCAAAAAAAATGATAAAGTATGGTTTTTAGATCCAGGTATTGCTGCACTGGTTAAAAGTGTGGTGAAGATATAAAATTGAATGAATTAAAGAATATATATATATAATATATATGTCGTCGGCCCTAACTGGTGTTAACCAAAAAATTACAAATCATAGAACCAAGAAACTGCTTGACATTTATTCAAAGGGGTTATTAACAAAAAAGGTTAATGTGTCAATTGGACATGTAGGGTCAAATATTAAAGAAATGTTGGAAATGAAGGTATCAAGTTTAATTGAGGGTAAGTGTATTACAGAAGGTTATATTAAAGAGGGTTCTATAAAAATGATAACTTATTCGAGTGGTAAAATTAAAAGCGGGAATTACATTGAATTTGAGGTTGTATTTGAATGTGAAATATGTCTACCGGTTGAAGGGATGTTAATAGATTGTAAATCAAAAAACATAACTAAGGCAGGAATTAAAGCTGACGTTGATGGTGAAGGAAAATCACCTCTTATTATCTTCATCGCCCGTGATCATCATTATCAGAAACCTTATTTTTCAACAATTGGTGAAAATGAAAATATCAAGATTAGGGTTATTGGGCAAAGATTTGAATTAAATGATACTTATATATCAATCTTGGGGGAATTAATTGAACCAATAGATGTAACGCGAGAGACAAAAAAAGCACCAAGAATTATACTAGATGGTGAAGATGGTAACATGGTTATTAAAAAAAAACGTAGACAGAAACTGGTGGTCCAGCCTACTGAATAGACCACCTATAAAACCTATATAAAGATATATAAATAATATTAATTATGTCTGAATTAATTGACCTAAAAAAAAATATAGAAAGTCTTAATATAACAAGACAGAGAGATATTTTAAGAATACTAAGAAATAATGATGTTTGTATAAGTGAAAATAACAATGGTTCTTTTATAAATTTAACCTTACTAAATGATTCAATATTGACAGAAATAAATACTTATATGAAATATATAAGTGATCAAGAGGAAACGATTGCCAAACTAGAAGAGGTTAAAAAAACATTTCAAACAAATTATTTTATTAAAGATAATAAAGACAAGGAGGATATTAACTATAATGGAACAACCAGTTCACAAGCATTGTAATCGCGAATTATCAAATAATCATTTATTATTAACTTTACAAGAATATATGATTACGAAAGAAAAAATTAATAGTTTAAGTAATCGTCACCATAAAGATATAAAAATGCACAAAAAAAGGGAGAAAATAAATAACAATAATAATATATATTATTCAAAATATCAGGACCAGTTATTTTGGTTATTTTACATAATAAAATTTGGATATATGGAATATGAACAAGTGGGGAATCATAACTTTTCTATTGAAAAGGAAAAGAAGATATCGGCAATTGAATATATTCGCAAAGAACCTCACATTTTAAAAGAGAAAAAATTAAAAAGGAATAATATAGAATCTGATTTATTAAATTCAAAGCAAATAGATATTAATACTTTATATGCGTTGTGTTTGTATAATGATATAAATATTATTTATGTAAAAAATAAATGCTATTATGAGTTATTTTCTAATACCCCTGGACCGAATGCATTAATTAAACAAGATGGTAAAATAATATCGTGTGAATTAGAAATATCAAATAATATGGTAGAAATGATAAAAAATAAATATTATTTGATTGAAAATATTGATAAACCTATTAAGGGGATTAGTTCTTATAAAATAAGCGAATTAGCCGCTATAGGTAAGTTCTTTGATATTAAATTAACATATGAATCTGGTAAAAATAAAACAAAAAAGGATATTTACGAAGAGATTCGCAAATTTGTTTAAAAAATTGATTAAAAACATATATAAATAATATTTCAATAAATATATAATGTCAGGTAGGACAAACACCCAATCTTATACTCTGGATGAAATCGTAAAAATGTATTTAGACGATTATAATGGTATGGTTGGTGATTCTCAAAATGAACTTGAGGTGCGTTTTGGTACGCGTGGGGTACAACAGATAACTAAAATTGATTTTGATAATGTAATTAAAAAACTTAAATCACTTGGTTTCACAAGTTCGAATGAATTAGGTGTAGATATTCTTAAAATCCAAAGTGAATTTATAGATATAAACACAGGTAGAACCAAAGTTTCTAATGTAAGAACGGAAATAGTTGGTGGCGCTATTAAAAAGTTTTGTAATACAAATTCACTTGGTGATTTGATAAGTGATAATGAACGAAATGTATCTTTTACACTTAAAACGCCTGCTAAACACGGAGCTAATCAGGTTTATCCTGTAAACATTGATAATTTTAATTTTAGAGTTTCATATTCAAATGAAACAAATCTAACTACAAATTCACCCATGGTTAAGGGGTTGTTACATGAATGGGGGAATAACAAGAAGAACTTTAGATTGATGAAAAGAGTTACATTTACACACCCATCATCTCCATTTAAAATAGATCTTAGTATTGTTAAATCTAGTAATACTAATAGCAGGAAACAATCTATTCCAGTTTATAAATTTAAGGATTCTGGAGTTGTGTCAAATAATGAATCTTATGAAATAGAAATAGAGTCTGCTAATAATGCAATTATTGGATCGCTTTACGATAAATCAAAGGGAGGGACTTCAGCTAAACTTGTTAGTAATCTAAAAAAAATAGTTAAATATGTTCTTGGGGGCTTGCAGGGCACTAATTATCCAATTAGTTATCCTGAAATGGATGAAACGAAGATAGATTACTACAATCTTATTAATAATACAAAAGGGGTTCGAAAGGCGACTAACCGAGATTTTTGTGGTCCATCTTCATATACTTTAGAATTGAAAAACGTTCAACCTGTTAATGATGATTCTACAATACCCAACATAAGAAATAATTATACAGTTACAGACAAGGCTGATGGTGCTAGAAAATTATTGTATATCAATAATAAAGGAAAGGTCTACTTTTTAACTACTAATATGAATGTTGAGTTTACTGGAGCGTTTGTTTCTAACAACAAGATATTTAATAGTTTACTTGACGGGGAACATATTCTCCATGATAAAATGGGTAAATACATTAATTTGTATACGGCATTTGATATTTATTATATAAATAATGTATCGGTTAGAGATAAAGGATTTGTTCCTTTAAAAGAAGAAGATGTTAAAGTAAACTTCCGTCTACCAATATTAATAAATTTTATAGAAACTTTAAATAAAGATATAAAATCAATTACTAGCGGGGATGTATCTCTTACAATTACACAGAAGACATTTTATATGGCGGGTGATGATGGTTCTATATTTGGAGGTTGTAAAACTATTTTGAATAGAATAGCAGATGGATTGTTTGAGTATGAAACCGATGGTCTAATTTTTACACCTGCCGAAAATGCAGTAGGAAGCAATAATTCAAAAAAGGCTGCTAATCCAGTTAAAACTACTTGGGATTATTCATTTAAATGGAAACCTCCTGAATTTAACTCTATCGACTTCCTTATTAGTTTTAACAAACAACCAAATGGGGAAGATACAATAGGTAACATATTTCAAAGTGGTCAAGATATGAATTTAACCGAACAACTTACTCAATATAAATCCCTTACGTTGAGGTGTGGATTCGATCAACGTAAACATGGATATATAAACCCATGTAATGATGTTATAGAGGATAACTTGCCAAAATATAATGATATAGATGATACAGATTCATATAAACCTATTGCGTTTTACCCAACAAACCCATACGACGTTGATGCTCATAAATGTAATATTATATTAAGGAACGACCAAACGGGCAATAAACAAGTAATGACAGAAGAACATGAAATAATTTACGACAATACAATTGTAGAATTTAAATACGATATGTCAAAACCCCCAGGTTATCGTTGGATTCCGATGAAAGTCCGTTATGATAAAACGGCAGAATTTAGACAAGGTATAAAAAATTATGGTAATGCATATCATGTTGCCAATAGTAATTGGCATAGTATCCATCATCCAGTTACGAGTAGAATGCTAATGACTGGTGAAGGTATTCCGGGTTTAGATAATAGTGACGACACTTCTTATTATAAAAGGGATGGGGTTAATATTCATACAAACTCATTGAGAAATTTTCATAATCTTCTCGTTAAAAAAACGCTAATTACAAAGGTTTCTTCCAGAGGAGATACACTCATTGATTTATCTGTAGGTAAAGCTGGAGATTTTTCAAAATGGATATTATCAAAGTTATCATTTGTATTTGGTATAGATTTATCAAGAGATAATATTGAAAATAAGATGGATGGAGCTTGTGCTAGATTCTTGGATCTAAGAAAACAATATCACACGATGCCATTTGCTTTATTTGTAAATGGAAATAGTGCTTTGAATATAAGAGATGGTGAAGGAATAATTACAGATAAAGGTAAACAAACCACCAACGCTATATTTGGCGTAGGTACTGACGACGACAAACTAATTGGTAAGGGTGTTTCGCGACAATTTGGTAAAGTTAGAGATGGATTTAATGTTTGTTCTTGTCAGTTTTCTTTGCATTATTTCTTTGAAAATAGAAGAACGTTAGAAGGATTTTTAAGAAATGTGTCTGAATGCACCAAAGTAGGTGGTTATTTTATTGGAGGTTGTTATGATGGCACTAAAATATTTGATTATTTACGTGACTCACCCAAAATAATATTTAAAAATGGTGAGAATATAATTTGTGAAATAGACAAGGGTTATGAAAATACTACCTTTCCTGATAATATTTCATCTCTTGGATATACTATTAATGTTTATCAAGATTCTATAAATCAATATATTAAAGAATATTTGGTGAACTTTCCATTCTTTATAAGAGTAATGGAAAATTATGGTTTTGTCCCGCTATCAAAAGAAGAGATAAATGATATGGGATTACCCAAAAGTTATGGGTCGTTTAGAGATTTGTATAATTTTGCTGAACAAGAAATTAAAAAAAATAGAAGTTTTGAAAAACAAATAGGAAAATCGATGTTGATGTCACCCGGTGAGAAAAAATTATCATTCCTGAATAATTACTTTATATTTAAAAAAATTAGAAATGTAGATACAAAGAAAATAAGTTTAGATATTGCTGACGAGTCAGATTTTCAGGTTAAACTTGATCAGACTGATTCATTAGTATCGCAAGCAGCATTAACGATAAAGCCCAAATCAAAAAAGGTAAAGAAACTTGGGAAGAAAGTTAAACTTACAATAACTGATTCTAATTAATAAGTTGGTTTTAAACAACATAAAGTTTTGGTAATATATCTTATCAAATGAGTTATTATTTATTACCAAACAACCATAATAATATGACTGTAGATCAACTAAATGTTAAATCTTCAAATGAATGCGGATTTGAGGCATTTATATCTAAATCTCTATATAAATATGTCTATAATGTGAAAGGACAAATTGATAATTATCCCCTACAATGGGATAATTATAAAAAATATACGAATCCGTATGAATATATACATACTCAGGTTCCTAATTATACAAGCCCAATTGCAAAATATAAACCTTTATCTCGTTCTTATTTTAAATTTATTGAGATAGCGAAATTATTACATATAATGGATCAGTTTTCATTTAAAAATATAAAAAGTTTTCACTTCGCTGAAGGTCCTGGCGGTTTTATAGAAGCTATAAATAATATGCGTAGTAATATTCGAGATAGATATTTTGGCATGACACTTATTAATGAAAATATCAATGTACCTGGTTGGAAAAAAAGTAAGTCGTTTTTAGAAACTCACCCTAATATTTTTCTGGAAAAAGGCCAGACAGGAGATGGTGATTTATATAAGGTTGAAAATTTGAAACATTGTTTTTCTAACTATGGCAATTCAATTGATTTAATTACAGGAGATGGAGGGTTCGATTTTTCTGTTAATTATAATGAACAAGAAATATTATCTTCAAAATTAATCCTTGTGCAAATCATTTATGGTTTAATGCTTCAAAAAAAGGGAGGTGTCTTTATATTAAAAATATTTGACACTTTTTGTAAAGCAAGTGTCCAATGTGTTTATCTATTGTCTACATTTTATAATCAAGTTTATATTGTAAAACCGAATACTAGTAGATACGCTAATTCAGAACGATATCTTGTATGTAGAGATTTTAAATATGCAAACACAGAACATTTTTTGTCTACATTTTGCCAAATTATTGAAGATATGAAAGATACATCCTATGTCTATAATGTTTTAGATATAAGCATCCCATATAATTTTATTTGTAAAATAGAAGAAATTAATGCTATATTTGGACAGCAGCAAATAGAATCTATAATAAATACAATAAATTTAATAGAACATAGTAAAACTGAAAAAATAGAACAGATTAAAAAAAATAATATACAAAAGTGTATTAATTGGTGTTCAAAATATAACGTTCCTTATAATAAATCAATGTCACAACATAACATATTTTTATCAAGGGAAATCTAGAGTATCATCTGATTCTAATTTTATCCAAACATTTTCATGTTTGTTATTTGCTAAAATGCCTACTATTCTTCTACCAAAGTCTGGAAATGGAATATCTATTATAATTCTATTACCATCATCTATATATTCTTTTAATTTTATAAAAAATATTTTAATGGCTGCGTACTGAACCGTTAATTTTAAATCATTTAATTTTGCAATAATTATCCGTGATTCTTGGATCCTTTCTTCCTTTGTTCTGGTTTCTGATATTTTTATTTTTTTATCTTTTCCCATTTTAATTTATTAATATAAACGGTTTCAAATGTAGACGAGTTATCCTAATATTTCAATTTAATTTTTTATAAAATTGAAATAAATATCATCTAGTTTATTTCAATTAATTATGGGTTCTCCATTAGGTATTGATGACCTGGAAGAACTTGGTCCGAATATTGGTTCGGGATTTAAAGAAATAAAACCAATTTTTAAAAATATGATGAGTTTCTACATTATCCCGTTTATTAATTGGGTTATTAACATGTTTGGATTGTTATTTCTAATCCCATTGGTCGTTTGTGAACATGCTCATATCGTTGGGTTGAAGTTTTGGGTTAAACTTATGGACTTGTTGGGACGAAGGCGTATTATTCTGGATCTGTTTAACGATGAACCAATTCTTGAAAGGTATTACATTTTCATGAAGGATCGGAGCGACACCTTTAAGTTCAATATATTTATTCATAAATTCTTGAAATCTGACCCAGATGATCTTCACAATCACCCTTGGGGTTATTTCACATTAATTATTTGTGGGGGGTATTGGGAATATATGTATGAAGATGGACCCTCCTACGCGTGCACACCGGATGGGGTACCAATTCCAGCAGGAGATACAGAAAGGAAAATTATTAAAAAGTGGCGTGCGCCTGGATTTTATCAAAGCGTTCCGGCTAACCATACACACAGAATTGAATTAGATCCAACAAAACCAAATTGTTGGACTCTCTTTATTCCGCGATTGAGAGTCCAACAATGGGGATTCTATAAAGATGATATGTGGATTGAATCCGATAAATATCTCGAAGAGCGTAAGAAAAGTATTTAAAATGTGAGAATTATACCACATAAAATCTTCTATTTGTTAACACTACCTGATTTTCTAAATAGACACTATCTGTATTACACTATACATTCCTTTAGTATTTATTTTTTATTGTACATTGAACTCAATTGTGACCAGAATATTTTAATGCGCTTCTCACGCATTTCCTTGTTTTTAAAATAGTGCGTTTTTATTTGCGCTCATTTTTCTCTCTTGAATGCGAGAACTGGAATCCATAGAGCCCCACATTTTTCTTGTCATTTGTGTTTTACTTGAATTATGATTGTTATATGTTTTTACAACGTTATTGCAACAGGTTTCGTTATTTGAAGTTATAGCATTATATGGTGTTGAATAAAGACCTCGTTGTGAGGCGGGATTATTATCGTTGCTGACAGCTAAATTTCTATTATATGTTTTATTTTTTTGAGCTAAATATGATTTATGTGATTGGAAGTATTTCTGATTGTTTAATTTATTAGTGCCTTTGTTAATTATAGTTGAAGTCCGTATTCTATTTAATGCCTTTGTTGGGCTATCACATATTTTTATTCGTGTATAACTTAAGTACTCGCTTGAGGGAATTCCATTTATATTAGCGTTAAAAGTTGAATTTATCTTACATTCCTCTATTCTTAACTTTTGGGGGGTAAATAATACATTTATTTCGTTTGCTGAATCATCACAACATACCATTATATATATCTAGAGAGATAATCATTTGGGTTTAATTGTTAAATAAGAAGAAGAGATATTGAAAATAACCCCAATGTTTTATTACCTGTTATTCATGTTGTAAAGTTATCACGTTCCTATATAATTAAAAATCACGATTAACTGGATTTATCTTTCCATACACGATAACTATTTGAACAAATTAAATAATTTGTGTTTACCAACACGAATTTTCAATTATTGCTGCTGTTACTAAAGATCAACCAAGTTTATTATCAACATTTGAAAGCCCTCACAACATTATCTATTAGTAACAAGTATTGATTTAGATATCATACACATTAATATATAAAGAAAAATAAAACGGATATATATAATGTTAATTATATATATCCTAACTTTTTTAGTTACCATTCTTATTTTATATAATTTAGTTGTTTATATTGTAGGTAAAAATAAAATAATAGAAGGCGCTACTAATAAAAATGGAACTGAAAAAGAAACTGATTTTCAACCATATTCTCAAGATAATCCATTAATTTTAGCTGAAAAAAATGCTGCTAATATTCAATTTATTAAAGGACAATTGGATGAAATTTATAATGTTAAAACCATGATTTTAGACATAAGCAATGCTGTTGCCCTTAATACTTATAATGTTAACCAAATCGCTAATGTTGCAGCACAGCAGGCACATAAATTGACTGGTACAACCCCAAGTACAAATATAACTTCTCCGCCCATTAAGCCATCTGTTAAAAATTAGACATTAATATTTATAATATCAATTATATATATTAATGTCTAATTTTTTTCAACAAATATCACAAGATGCTGATAATGTAGAACAAAGTTTATTAGGACCTGATTATGAATACTGGAAGCAAATTAATTCTCCTTCTCAAATTGGAATGAGCAGCGATGGTAATTTAGGCGCTCTAGCACATGATGTAGAGGGGTTAATTGCTTACGTTGAATTATTAGTAACTGGGGAAGGGAAGGGTTCAAAAACAGGAAAACCGCTTGGTAATAAATTTTTTCTTAAGACTGGTGCAACATGTAAAGATAATAAAACGGCAAAGGATGTTACCAGATATACCTATATTAATAATGTCCCTACTGGTAATATTCCATTTATATCATCAGGTATGGGCAAGGATTTTTCAAATTTTGAAGGTTTGATTCCCGGAGCTATGGGGAATTTAAATGAGCTTAACCCATTTGCTATATTTAGTTCATTTATGACTGGCACAAACCCGCCATGTCAAGAGTTGACTATGGATGTAACACCTTCTAGTGTAAATAATAATCAAACAAGTGAAACACATCATGTGATCGCCGATGATATTAAAAAAATGGATAGTTGTATATTTCCAAACAAAACGAACCCGATTACAAAACAAAAATGTATGGAAGCATTTTCTATTATTAATGAATCGAAGGCTTCCACCACCATGGTAAAGGTTTACTTTGCTATCTTAGGATTATTAGGGTTATACTTGGTTACAAAGGTGTTAAGAAAAACTAGAAAATAAAGGGTTTATGTAATATGATAATGTGGAATAATATTATCATATTAATATCTATTTGTGGTGAGTTTTAACGTGTCGTTTTAACGTGTCGTTTTTTTGTTCCTCCTCTACGTCGTTTTTTTGTTCCTCCTCTACGTCGTTTTTTTGTTCCTCCTCTACGTTTCGTACGCGACCCTCCTAACCAGTCTGAGAATATTCTTCTAGCAGCGGTTGCCACACGAGATCCAGCGTTTCTAGCATGCTTTTCCATAGTTCCAGCAATATTATTTTGTGCTGGTGCTTTTGCTGGTGCATAAGGTGCTGGTGCATAAGGTGCTGTGGCTGGTGCTTTTGCTGGTGTGCGGGGTGCTGTGGCTGGAGCTTTTGCTGGTGCGGTTGATGCTGGTGTGCGGGGTGCTGCTGCTTTTACTGGTGCTGGTGCATAAGGTGCTGTGGCTGGTGTTGCTGCCCCCATCCCACCACGTGTTCCTTTGCGAGTGCGTGATTTTCTCATTATATAATATAATTTAAGATAATAAATTATGTTATGAATTTAAAGTTTAACGCGCCGATAAAGTTCTAAAGCAGCTAAACCTCCAGCGATTTGGGCAAGCACATAAGGAAGTAAATCTTTAGAACTTAATTTACCTGCTGCGGTCATCATAACTGAAACGGCTGGATTATACATACCTCCTGAAATAGGGGCTCCGATCATTACACAAATTGCTAAAGCAGCACCAATTGCTAATGCGTTCCCGGTGGCTAATATAACATAAAGAAAGAATAACGTCCCTAAAAATTCTACTAAATATTTATTCATTATAATATAGGTTAATATTATTTCTCAGGTTATCAAGGACGTGTATGTGGCGAAACAATGGAACACACGTTCGGGATGTGCAACTTACCACCAACGTCCTTCCATTCCCCACACTCAATACCGGCGCGGTGAGATGGTATTGGTTGTGTACATTTTCGCGTCCATACGTGTAGGTTGATGCGGCAACTTTGAGAAGAGACCATTATATATAATAATTTATTCTGTCTATTTATAATTCCCGTTCAACGCTCTAAGTTTTTTATATTTAATAAAATCGGAAGAATCGTAAACATATTTTACATTACATGTAGATGGTGGAATATTCGTTCCATCACATTTAGCTGTGCTTTGACCACCACCGTAAGTTAAATTAAGCATTCCAGGACGTGACCCAACCATGTTTGGACCCCCGCAACTATAATTCGAGCGAGAAAGCACATCACCCGCGTTATTTAATATCCTAAATGGTGAGTTGGCCCAGCTACGCCCATTTGAACCCTTTGGTACGGATTGCCATCCACTTCTTAATATTGCTCTGTTCGCCGCTCTTGAACTTGAACTAGAATCTGTTGACATTTATATATAAATATATATAAAAAATTATTTTATTATTTTATTATTTACTTTATATTATTCCGTTAAAATTCTGGGAGCAATATTCATTGTCATTAATTCTTGGAAAAGTAGTTTGCATGAATATGGCAATTTAACGAGTGAAAACCCCGTTCTATTATCACAGATATTACATTTATGAATATGTTTGGTATTATTATAAGCGGCTATCATTCCACAATCATTGCATACGTGAACTTGAAATTTATCAGATGCGTCATAAATCCGTCCTTTGGTGAAACGGGCTGCGCCATGCGACACCATACAATCACGCTCCATTTCCCCAAATCTCAACCCACCATCACGGGATCTCCCTTCGGCTGGTTGGCGCGTAAGATTAACCATAGGACCAATGCTGCGGCTATGTTGTTTATCAGCAACCATATGTTTCAACCGTTGATAGAAACAAGGGCCGACAAATGTAGATGATTCCAATTGTTCGCCAGTAAGACCATTGTAAAGGAGTTCATTACCATTTTTTTCATATCCAATTTTAAGAAGTTCTTTGCCTATATCTTTAATATCTAGACCTCCAAAACTGGTCCCATCACCAAATAGTCCGAGTTCTAGTAGAACTTTTCCTAAAAGTGTTTCTTTAAGTTGAGCAATAGTCATTCTGGAAGGGAGAGCATGCGGGTTAATAATAATATCGGGTTTCAAACCTTCACTAGTAAAAGGCATATCGGCTTCAGGAATAATATTTCCAATTGTACCCTTTTGTCCATGTCTACTACTAAATTTATCTCCAATAACTGGTTTACGTTGAGCTCTAATCCTAACCTTGCAAAAGTTGTAACCATCACCATTTCGTTCAATATAATTTTTATCGACATAGGTATCTTCATTCGTTCTGTAAGAACGGCTAAAGTCTTGGTATTTTATAACTTTAGTGTGGTCATTTCTAGCATCCTTAATTGGAATCATTTTTGCAATAATAATATCACGGTTTTCAATAAGAGTGTTTTCAGGAATAACACCATTACTATTAATTTTATCATAGTTTCCAAATTTCATTCCCTTTGTCTTTGATGGATCGGGTTTGCAACGGATTTCTTCATCGCCATGAATTTTTTTATCTTCATCCTTTTCTGTATGATATATAGTTGCTTGAAATAGACCTCTATCAACAGAACCTTGGTTGAATAATATACTATCTTCTTGATTGAAGCCCGAATATGTCATAATAGCTACAATTACGGGAGAACCTGAAGGGATCTTATTAAGATTGATAATATTCATTACACGGGTATCTACAAGGGGGCGTGCTGGATATGTAAGAACGTACGCAGTTTTGTCCATTCGGGTATCAAAGTTAGTAACATACATTCCCATTGCTTGTTTTCCCATTGCACACTGGTATGTATTTCTCGGTGATTGGTTGTGTTCTGGGAAAGGGATACAGGAAGCAAGTATTCCAAATATGGTGCTGGGGTGTATTTCACAATGAGTAAATTTCTGAAGTGTATTATTATTAAGATCTGAAGGTTTCATACAAATCAAGCTACAATTTTGTTCTGCAGAGTCAATATATTCTATTACTGCGTCAGGGATACGCACATTGCAAGCAAGGTCGTCCCATGTGAGCTCGCGGTTATTTAATTTTGTAATAATATCTTTGGTAAGAATCAAAGAATTATCTTTTACTCTCAACAGAGGCCGCGTCAATCTCCCAGCATCATTACATATTTTAATTTCAAGATATTTATAATCAAATATAATAGAGGTATATATATTAATAATTCCCTTATGTTTTTTGGATTTTAGACTGGTATAAAGCGAATAAGGTTCTTTTGCGATTCCGACCCAGGACCCATTAATGAAAACCTTTACTTTTTTAAATGATTCTATTGGGGTTATATCTTCAACCTTAATAATATAATCAGATACATATTCATATAGACCAGAGCTATCTGATGGTATAGTTAGATGAGTCATATATGCCAAGTTTTTTACAACACCTACAGACTGCCCTTCAGGTGTTTCAGCAGGACATAACATTCCCCAACTCGTTGGATGAAGTTTTCTAGGAGGAATAAGTTTGCCACTTTTATCAATCGGTGTATTAACCCGTCTCAAGTGACTAAGACTAGAAATATAAGTCAAGCGATTAAGAACCTGTGCTACTCCCACTTTGTTGCTATTAGTTTGTTTTACACCAAAATCACCAGTAGCCAACGCGCGTTTTAATCCGTTTTCAATGGTAGTAGATTTGATAATTTTATAAATATTGGTCATATTTATAATGTTTCCGAAATCCTCAGTCGATTGCCATGACCCATTCTTGATTTCACGAACAACTTGTTTCTGCATATCTTTTACAAGTTTGTTGAAATAATTACGGAATAGATTGTTTAATAGTATTCCACAAGAGTCCAGGCGTTTATTAACATAAGAATCACGATCGTCAGTATTTCTCCATCCAAATGATGTTTGGAGCAGAATATTAGTCATATAGCCAAGAAAGTAAATTTTTTGTTCTTTGGTTTTACAGTGTGGAAATAAATCATTTAGTATAACCTCATCCGCAAACTCTCTTTTTTTTTGTTTACCAGCTTCCGGTGTCATATTAATAGGCGTATACATAACATTAGATGTTATATGATGAAGCGCCTTTTCTTGAGTAAGAATACTACCACCATCAATGATTGATCCTTTGAGTCCGTACAACATGCGTTTTATCTGATTGTCGTTTACGTCAAGGAGTATATAGGATGAGATTTCCTCGTCTGAAACAACACCAAGTGCTCTAAAAACAATGAACAGTGGGATTGGTTGTTTTATTCGCGGTATTTGAACAAAAATCCCGTGTCCAAACCCGTTATTTTTCGTGGTGATCGTCATATTAATCTGTTTCGGTGAAATTTGTTTATTATCAGGAACCGATTTAATTTCGGCCATCCATGACCATTTATTATTATTTTTCAAAACATTAAAACAATAAACGATGTTAGCGGCGGCACGTTCTTGAACAATAGTGGTTTTTTCAGAACCATTAATTATAAAATAGCCACCTGCATCAAATCTACATTCTCCATTAGATTCATTAGATGTGTGTTTATATTGTTTGAGAACACAAATGGCAGACTTCAACATAATAGGGAGTTTACCTATATGTATTTTTGGGATATTTTTCATAATCGTTTGACAGTTTTCAAGACTGTCACCAGTTCTAATAACATATTTGATATTAATATCAATTGTCATAGCAGAGGCGTATGTAAAATTTCTAAGTCTGGCTTCCTGAGGAAACATCAACTTAGTTGCACCATTATTTTCGTGAATTTGAGGACGATATATATTAAAATTTTCAAATGTAATGAATATCTCGAGTGGGTACTTACCTGTTTTAATATCAATGCTTTGATCAGAATGGATTACTACAGGATTAAACATATTAATAGTTTTTTGTATTTGATGTGTTACAAAATTATTATATGATTCAAGTTGATGGCGGACTAATTTTTCAAGATGTTCATTCTTAAAATAGGATTCAATTAGTGTCCATGGCTCTTCTATATATTTATCAATTGATTGTTCGTTTCTGGTTTCATTTACTGTCATTGTATTGTAATTCATTTGTGATTATTTTATATTTCAATTTATCTTTAAATAATTTGGATAAATAAAAATAGATAATACTATATATGGTAGAAAACGATAAGAATAAGAATAAGAATATTATTCCAAAACTTAAAACAGCAAATCTCTTAGTGTATTACCAGATATTTCGGGTAATATAAATAAATAAATTGTTATTTTTGACGATATAACAAATAATAATAATTTACATCCCTTGACACTTCAAAGGGAGAGGTAAATCGTATATTGCCCAATATGTCAACTATAAATATGAGTGATGGGCCAGATAAAAGTATAACTAGTGATTTAACTATGAGTGTTGAACTGATTCTAAAAAAGATTAGGGAAGCTAGAGCCAGAAATAGTAGATTATTGTATGAATTAGACAAAACACGAGAATTAAAATATAAACCCGAAGAAGAAGAGTCGATAATTAAAAGGTGTGGCAATGATGACGACTTTTCTGAATTACAGAAAATTATATAAATGATTCACCGTCTACAGGTTCTGAGGAATTAGAAAATACCATAATTTTAATCCAAATAGTTTTTATACATCTGAAAAAATTGGTGCCCCTAATGAGAGTACCTAACAAATGAGAGAGGCGAATTCTAGAAAAGAGGCGAATTCTATGAAAGAGGGTATTGGTAGTATTTATAGAAAATTGATGTTTATAGGTGGTAGTTATAGTTTGTGAGCCAATAAATATAATAATATCTATGTTTTTCAATTTTTTTAATATTACCCCATTCTAACCAGAAAAACATCATATCTAAGAATCATAATTTAATTATCATTTATATTAAAACTATAAGTTACTTTGGTGGTAGCACTTTGGATATTTCATTAATGTTCTTCTCTGCATCCTCTTTTCCCCAAGCAAATAGTTTGCGAGCATGAGCTTCGTCAGACCAGCACCAGAAGTAACTGTTTGGCATATTTCTCCACATATCTGCTCTCACAATGAAAGATGGTATATCACTATTAAATGGAGTTGGATTTCTATCACTAATACTACCATCTATGAATCGATTCCCTCGAAATTTAGCAGTTAGTTTAAACATATCAAATATAGGTACAAATGAAGATGCCATTATAGCATCCAACATTTCGTCATTACTCTTCCAGTCTGACACCAACTCTCCCTCTAAGGATGGAAATTTAGTCAACTGGATGAATAGTCTACCATTTGCTCTCATATACGTGTTCGAAGGAATATGCTTCGTTGTATAACTACGGACTATTCTATTCCAAATAGCAGTTGCGCCAAAAGTGTGACTATTAACTTCATTTAATAATGGGACGTTCCAGGATTCGAACATTGTTACTGAATCCAACCCTGATATGGCAACCACCGCTGGGAAACAACCTGACGAACTACCACTAACCACAACATCCGATAGATCGAAATTCTCTTGAATATATTGAAGAACTCCTAAAGAGTAGTTGTATTTGCCACCACCACCAGCAAATATGAGTTGTGCTTTTGGTAAGATAGTGTGTTTAACTTTATCCAGAATAAGTATAATAAATAAAAATAAATTTATCTTTAATATGGTTATAATTATGAAAGAACCGTTTTTGACTTAACTGAAGATTGGTTCGAATCGAAAATGAAAAATTTAAAATACTATGGGCGAGATATGGAGACATTATTTTCAAAGATAAAAATTGCACACAGTCGCAGAGTATTCTGTAAACCAAAGAATGAAAAAACAATAATAACGTTAACAGATATGGATGATGGGTTTAAAACATATCTAGAAAATGGAAGCAGTAAAGATCATTGTATAAACACAGAAATGTTAAAGACAATGTATATGTAAAATTATTATTATAAAAATATCATTATTTTATAATAATTGTTATGGATATTAAAAAAACAATTAATATTAGTAGCGAATTACTTAGCGGTCTTTCTAATGTTAAAACCAGAAAGAGGAGAGAGAAGAAACAGCGACCAGTTGCTGTTGTTAAACCAAACACATTAAAAAGAGCATTATTAAAAAGAATAAAAGAGCACGCTACAAATGAGCGAACAAAGCAATCTGAACCAATAAAACAAAATAATCAAGCTGCTGAACAGTTCTCTAATGATTTTGATAAACATTTAGATTATTTGACTAATTTAACTGAAATAAATAATAAAAAAAGAAAGAAGGCTATTATTTCACAGCAACGAAAATCACAAGAGCAACAAAAACCTTTAACTCCTGATATTAATATTGAACTGCCAAATGAATTAACCATTAATAACAGTGTAGATTTCAAGGAAACAACCTCTTTTTCTAACGAAAATAAACCAGAAGCAAATACGAAACCTCCTAGAGTAATTGAACGGTCAAATGAATTAACCATTAACAAGAGTGTAGATTTCAAGGAAACAACCTCTTTTTCTAACGAAAAAAAACCAGAAGCAAATACGAAACCTCCTAGAGCAATTTCTCCTCCATATAGTAATTTGAAAAATGGCAGCAAACCTACATTTAAAGAATGGAAACGACAAACACAAAAAAATATGGATTCAATAAAGATAGATGATCATAAACTCGCCGAAAAAACATCCCGCGCATTACGTTTAGAAGAAATTAGAACTAGATTAAAAGAAAATAATATTAAGCAACAACATTTGCAAGAAGGAGGGAAAAAAAACTCTATAACTAAAAGACGGACATGTAAGCGTAAATATAAATTTGGAAAGGATAATGTTAAAAATGTAGTTTCGGTATTAATAAAAAATTCAACTACAAGAAAAAATGTGCAGCAGGAATATAATATATTGAAAAACACACCAATATCAGAGGTTAAAGACTATTTAAAAGGTAAAACATTACTTAAAGCAGGCAGTATGGCACCGAATGATGTCTTGCGGAAAACATATGAGCAGTTGCATTTAGCGGGTGATATTACAAACAAAAATACAGAAGTGTTAATCCACAATTATATGAATGCGTAATAATAAATTTACTATTTTTTGTGGCGCGTATTAGTGTTTATAAAGTAGTATTCGGTGATTTGGGTATTCTATATGGTAGAGTGTGTATTTTACCCCCCTGTGGTGGTGGTGTCCAGGTGGGTTGTGATGGGGTAGATCTATATTTGTCTATGGGTGTCCCGTCGTACCATTTTGTCGGCGTTGGTATGTAGGAAGTCGCGTTGGATGCTGACCCAACCGCCTCACGATGTCTTCTCGGGGTGGTCTGATTTTTATCCATTTTCATTAGATCGGTAATTAGATTTCTATCTGTAATTAAATCAAGTAATGTACCATATCCTAATATTGAATTAGCCGTTAGGATTCCACCCATTAATGCACCTGTAAAGCCTAACGTACATATATCTTGACCAGTTAAGTATAAATTTTCAATTGATGTATCTGGTCGTAAATATGATATCTCATTATATCTGGTCGCATTAGAATCTAGACCATAACCTTCTCCATCTAAGCAACCTAGGTAAAATTGATTTGTCAAAGGCGTTCCCATTTCATAATGTGTTATTTTGCCTTTTGTTTTAGGATAGTATTTATAAAGCCCTTCGTTAATCATACGTTGGGCCATAGTTTCTTTAAGGTCTTTATAATCAAGATTTCGTTTCATACAGTCTTCATTTTCCCATTCTTCAAACCATTCTTTTTTAGCCATGGTAAGAATAATTACACTGGTTTTATTTGGATACCTATCATTCCATGTTGAATCTTTTGCTGAAGAACTGGCTATGAAAAGAGGCATTGGGTTCGTTTTAATATCCTTCTCAAATTCTTCTAACATAATATCATAATCCTTATTTGGATATATCCATAGGTTAGAATCTCTAATATCTAATTCTTCGGTTGTGCCGTCCAAGTTAACAAAGCAATAAATAAATCCTGTTGACGGTCCAACTTTATTGATTAATTCTTGATATTTTTTAATACTATCATTATCCATCATTTCACCAGGAATTAGTTTATTAAATGTATTATTTAAGCCTACACCACTAACAACAGTTTTAGCAAATATTTTATCACCATTGTCCATAATAACACCTTTGGCATTATTATTTTCTATAATGAATGAATCGACTTTTGCATTAACTAGAACTCGTCCACCATTTTCTTCAATAACAGGTATAATATTCTTAATAATTTTACTAGGACCACCTTTTGGGAAATATCCCCCTTCCAAATAGTGATTAACTATACTGGCATGAATGAAAAAATTAGCGTTTTTTGGCGTTGGTCCATAATCACCAAATTGTCCTCCCAATACTGCAATTAAATCTTCATTTTTAGTAAACGAACTAATAACATCGTATGCTGAAGTATTAGTATATTTATAATAGTCCTTTTCCCAATACTTAAGGTATAATTCTAATATTTTTATAATCCAGGTAGATTTAATAATTTTAATATTAAAAAATAAATCCTTTTCAGATACCTTTTTAATTAATTTAATATAGTCACGGATATTAGATTCTTCACCCTCAAATCGTTCAGATAAATCTGTTATAAAATTCTCTTCGCCTGCTCTAAATAAGTAGTGTTTATCTTCAATATATAATTCATCATAAACGTCATTAGTATGTTTCCCCATTTTACACCATTCTACTGGTTTTTTCGTTATTAGATCTAATAGATTTTGCCTTTTTTCTATATTTCCAATATAGTGTATTCCCGTTTCGTGTTCTACACCTTTTTCGTCAAATACGTGACAGCACCCTCCTGCTATGTAGTGTTGTTCTAACACCAATACCTTTTTGCCAACTTTGGATAAATACGCACCACATGATAACCCTCCTATACCGCTACCAATTACAATAACATCTATATTATCAGGTATTTTTTGTTTACTATATCTATCTCTCGTCGAATCAAATCTTCTTCTTTTAAAGTTAGATGCGACAATTGTATTTTTTTTAATATATTGTTTTGGTTTTGATGTGTCTATTGTATATAATTTATACAATAAATACGGGGTTCCTATCGTAATAAATACGGTTAGTAAAAGGCCGATTATCATTAAATATACATATTATATATCTTTAAATAATATGTATATATATAAAAATTTATCCGCATCTATCTGGTTAGATATTTCTTTAAGTTAACATAGTTAAAGAGATAATATATATAAATATACAATGAAACTTGTAGAAGACTACTTTGAAAAAACGAAACAATTGAAGCAGGAATATGGAGAGAAAAGTATAGTTTTAATGCAAGTGGGTGCATTTTATGAAGTATATGGGGTCTTGGTAAATGGTAAATATAAAATGAGTAATATTTACGATTTTTCTAATAAATGCGGTCTGTCTATATCTGAGAAAAAGATTTGCGTTGGAGATATGCCTGTAGTTATGTCTGGATTTAGAGATTACACTTTAGATAAGTACCTTGTAAAATTGCAAAATTTAAATTATACGATTTCTGTATGGAGTCAGGATGAGAAAGCTGCTGGAACTACAAGGAGTTTGACTGGGATTTATTCCCCGGGAACTTATTTTGATTCAGAGCCAATAAGTATTACAAATAACACAACATGCGTTTGGTTAAATAATACAAAGAAACATCTTGTAGTTGGAATTTCAAATATTGATATATATACTGGAAAGTCCCATATATTTGAATATGAGATTGAATATAATGAGGACCCTACTCCGTATGACGAATTGGAGAGATTTCTCTCTATATTTAATCCTAACGAGTTGATTTTCTGTTATAATTTACCAAATACAAAAATAAGGGACATTATAAATTATTTAGGTTTACAGGGCAAACTTATACATGAAGTCGATTTGAATGATCAAACGCCAGACAATATTAATGTTAAAAACGCACAAAATTGTGAACAACAGATTTATCAAAAACAAATTATAGAGAAGTTTTTTGGATCATCTGTTTTTATTAATTCTCAAAGTGATTTTATGCAATATCAATTAGCTACACAATCGTATTGTTACCTCTTAGAGTTTATTTATAAACATAATCCAAATTTGGTTGATAAAATAATGAAACCGATGTTTGAAAATTGCAGTGATAAAATGATTCTGGCTAATCATTCCTTAAAGCAATTGAATATTATAGATAATGGATCCCATTCAGGCAATATATCCTCTGTAAGTGCGTTTTTAAATAAATGTGTTACTCCGATGGGTAAAAGAAAGTTACGATATAATCTTTTAAATCCTACTACAGATATAGATATTTTAAATAAGGAATATAATATTTGTGAACATATAATAAAAGAATCAGATATTAGTTGTATTCGTTCTAAATTAACTATGCTATCAGACATTGAAAAGTTGTATAGGAAATTATTAATTAATAAAATAACCCCACAGGAGATTTCATACTTAACGTTTAATTTATTAAATATTAAAGAATTATATTCGGAATTGAATGGCGATCATATTATACAATCCTATTTTTTAAATGATGTTGGAGCATCTATTATACAGGATTGTGAGGAAATAAGAATTGAATTATTCCAAACGCTTGATATAGAAAAATGTAAGACAATAAATACATTAGTTTTTGATGAGAATTTTATTAAAAAGGGGTGTAATGAACAACATGATAAATTGGTGGAAGCACAAATGGATTCGTATCAACAACTCGAATGTGTAAGAAAGTATCTGGATAATATTATTGGAAAGTTTGAAAATAAAAAAAAACCAACTGAATATGTTAAAATTCATAGAACAGACAAGAATGGGTTTTCGCTGATTGGTACTCAAAGAAGAACAGCAATTTTAAAAAAGAAACTAGATGGATTAATAACTATAGATATTCCGTATAAATCGTTATATGATAACACAGAAAAGATTTATACATTAGACGTTTCATCAATCCAATTCAAAAAGCCATCAACTGGGTCGAATTACATTATTTATAATTCACAGATTAATGCATTATGTAGCGTAATAGTTAAATCTAATAATGACATGATAAACTCATTGACTAAACTTTTTAATAGTTTTGTTACGAATCTGGGGAAGTTTGACAAACAAATTGCAAATATTGTTTCATTTGTCTCTCTTACAGATTTGATTTTTTGTAAGGCACATATATCAAAAAAATATAACTATTGTAAACCTGAAATTTGTGACAGCGATAAATCATTTTTTGAGGAAACGGGTTTGAGGCATCCACTTATTGAACAACTGTTACAAAATGAGTTGTACGTTCCAAATGATGTTACATTGAATAAAGATAATCTGGGGATTTTACTATTTGGTACGAATGCTGTTGGAAAGAGCAGTTTTATAAAAAGTTTGGGAATAGGTATAATCTTGGCACAATCTGGATTTTTTGTGCCGGCGACATCCTTTAAATTTTATCCATACAAACATATGTTTACAAGAATTTTAGGTAATGATAATATTTTTAAGGGATTATCTACGTTTGCGGTTGAGATGCTTGAACTTAAAACCATTCTAATGATGGCGAATAAAGATAGTTTAATATTGGGAGATGAATTATGTTCAGGTACAGAGCAAGATTCAGCAATTAGTATATTTTTAACAGGAATAGATCATTTGTATAAAAAGGAAGCTAATTTTATATTTGCCACACACTTTCATCAAATAACTACTTTTGATGAAGTAATAAATAAGAAAAGGTTATTTATGAAACATATGGCGGTTGAATATAATAGGGAGGAAGACGCGTTAGTATATGATAGAAAATTACGTGATGGTCCTGGTCAAAGCATGTATGGTTTGGAAGTATGTAAAAGTTTACATCTGCCTCAAAATTTTCTGGAAGAAGCGCATAAATTAAGAAATAAATATCAAGAAATAAATAGGAATGTTTTGGAGTGGAAAACATCTCATTTTAATAGTAAACATTTGAAAGGGATATGTGATATATGTAATGAAAAAATGAGCTCGGAAGTACATCATTTACAACATCAACAGGAAGCAAATGAAACAGGATATATAAACGGATTTCATAAAAACCACCCAGCAAATTTATTAAATGTATGTGGTTCGTGTCACGATACTTTGCATAAATCTAGTAAACAGCATGTAAAAAAACGATCTAATGGTAAAAAGAAGTTGGTTGTAATAGAAAATATTTAGATTATATATAATGTTGGATAATGTTAAAGTTTTCTCTCTACTTTTATTATTTATACTTGTTTTTGTTTTATATAAACCGACTAACACAACTTTACCCATACCACCAGTAGTCTCAAACATTTTAAATTTTTTTTCCCAACAAGGGTCATCTATAATGATAGTTGTTTTAGTTATTATTACTATTTTAGTTTATGCGCAAGACGTTGGTTGGGATTTTAATCCACCAACTAATGATCATTTAGAACAAGTATTAATAGCCGAGAATATGTCGAATAGGATGGAGGATGGTATTTGTGTAAAAACAAAAAATGATCTTCATGAGAGAGAACAAAATTGTAATCAATTAACAAAAGGTAATTGCGATGTGTCTGATTGTTGTATATTTTTAAATGGTAAAAAGTGTGTAGCTGGGGATGCTCATGGACCAGTTTATAGAAGCGATGATGATGGAAACAAGCTGGATATTGATAAATATTATTTTAAAAAAAAATGTTATGGGAAATGTAATTAATATGAAACTTATCCATAATAGTAAGTATTTGATTAAATGGTGCAAATTCTTAAAATATATTAGTATATGTCTATCATTTTATCTCCTCCTGGTTCCGGCAAAACAACATGGATAAATAAAAATAATAGTTATATTGAAGACGCTGATATAGTATTAAAGGATTTTCATAGTCGCGAGTATGAAATGTCTAATCCTAATGAATCAGATCGTAAAGACCATTATTTAACAATAGATAAACAATTATCTATTCTAAGAGACAATGGAAGGCATATATTAGGTTCATTATTTTGGGAAGTCGATGCGGATAAAATAGTTATTATAGATCCAACTGAACATAAAAAACGAGTTAATAAAAGAGACGATTTAGAATGGTCAAAAGTAGAATTAGTAATTGAAGCTTTAAAAGAACTTGCCGAAAAATATAATATCCCTATTATATCATCGTTTGATTTTATTTATCCAATTTAAGTAATTTATTTGTCAGGGTTTAACATACCACATTTCCCTTTTTAATATATTCGGTAATAAGGCATAGACAAATCGATTAACGGCTAATTTCCAAAGGATAACATTAAAATATTAGTATAAAATTGATTTATAAATATAAAGATAATATATATATAAATCACAATGATCATCCCAGTGAAATGTTTTACGTGCGGAACTGTCCTTGCGGATAAATACAGATGGTATCAAAATAAAGTAAGAGAGAAGAAGTTAGCAAAAAATATGAATGTAGATAAGGTAGTCTACCTTACAACGGAGTTTATAGACAAGACGCCAGAAGGAGAAGTTTTAGACAACCTCAATTTAAAAAAGATGTGTTGTCGTAGACATATGTTGACGCATGTAGACATAGAATAATAATATTTATATATTATATAATGGGAAAACAATTGCAATGTTGGAGTCGTAAAGGTAAAAAAGGTTCTTATGTGGTGTGTACAGGAAGTCGTGGACAGGCGAGACGTTCAAAGCGTCTGCGTAAGAAGGCGCGAAGTAAATCAAATAAGCAGCGCGGTGGAATGAGCCCTTTTGTTGGAGGAAATTGGTCATCTCAACCAGCAACTTGGCCTGGAGTAGGGGGGGTAGATGGTGTAACAAATCATTATAAATTAAATGAGAATGTTGTGCCGCTTCCAGCATCTAGTTCTCAAACGGGAGGTAAGAAATTGAAATGTTGGAGCCGTAAAAGTAAAAAGGGTTCTTATGTAGTGTGTACAGGAAGTCGCGGACAGGTGAGGCGTTCAAAGCGTTTGCGAAAAAAGAAGCGTAGTAAATCAAAGAAGCAACGCGGTGGGAATAAAGGTGCTCCATTATCGCAAACTTTAGTAAATATGGGGCGTTCTTTATCATATGGCGGAGAGTCATTATTTAATGGTGTACAAGGATACAATGCACCTGTAAACCCATCACCGGAAAACCAGTCTGCGTTGTTCCAAGATAATGGTCCAGATATGAACCATTCAAAAATAAGCGATATTTATACACAAGCACAAAATCAAGTTGGCGCCTTATAATTTTTTCTTTGTATATTATAAATGTTAAAGGCGTTAGATAATAAAGTGCGATCCTTATGTACACCAGCATTCGTTTATTTAGTTATATCGGGGCTTTCAATAATAATCATGATGTTGCAAAATGTCAACGGACCAAAAAATAAATATTGCGTTGGGTTATACGAATGTCATATTAAAGACGGGTCTCATAAATTAGCATTATTTGTGGGAAAACTTATTTACTTAATTTTCTGGACATATATATTAAATATGATGTGTAGTTCTGGATATAAGGATATAGCATGGTTTTTTGTTTTAATACCAATTGTTATTATGTTTGTTCTTATTACATTTTTAATGGTAAAATTTAACGGACATTTAAAATTATAATAAGTATTATATCATTTAAAAAAATATGACAATGATATAATATAATGGAAAGTGAGCTTGTATGGAATATAATAGATAAGTATTTTAATGATAATCCTAATTCTTTTGTTGCACACCATTTAGATTCATACAATGAATTTTTCAACAATGGTTTAAAACATTTGTTCAAGGAAAAAAATCCCATACGAATTATGAAGCAACAAGAAGCAACTACAAAGGAATTTGGTTTACAATGTGAATTATTTTTAGGCGGTAAAAACGGCGATAAGATATATTATGGTAAGCCTATAATTTATGATGAAAGAAACGTTCATTTTATGTATCCAAATGAGGCAAGATTAAGAAATATGACGTATGGTTTTTCAATACATTATGATGTAGATATAGAATTCAATATTTTATCGGAAAGTGGAGAGATGGAAAAACATTCAATAACCCTGGAAAAGCAATATCTAGGACGTTTTCCGGTTATGTTGCAATCTAATTTTTGTATACTTGAGAAATTAGCACCACAAGTTCGATATGAGATGGGTGAATGTACAAATGATCCAGGTGGGTATGTTATTATAGATGGTAAGGAAAAGGTGTTGGTATGTCAAGAAAAATTCGGCGATAATATGCTTTATATAAGAGATAAAGTAAATGATTTATATTCTCATTCAGCAGATATTCGTTCGGTATCTGAAGACGCGTCAAAACCAATTAGAACTACTTCAGTCCGCATAACAACACCATCTCCATCTTCTTCTAATAATCAAATTGTTGTTTTAATACCAAATGTAAGAAAACCAATCCCTCTATTTATTGTAATGCGCGCATTAGGAGTGTTATCGGATAAAGATATTATAACACATTGTTTACTTGATTTAGACAAACAATCCAGTTATATTGAATTATTTATCCCTTCTGTACATGATGCAAATAAGGTTTTTACACAAGAATCAGCATTAGAGTTTATAGCTACCTTTACAAAAGGTAAAACTACATCTCACGTATTAGATATTTTAATGAATTACTTTTTACCTCATATAGGGGAACAAACGTTTAAGAAGAAGGCATTATTTCTTGGACATATAGTATTAAAATTATTAAATGTATTTACAAAAGAAAGTCCTCCAACAGACAGAGATAATTTTAAATATAAAAGAATAGAATTGTCGGGAACACTTATATATGAACTTTTTAAAGAATATTACAATATTATGCTGAATAAAATATATCAAAAAATAGATAAAGAGTATTATTATCATGAAGGTCAATATCAGGGAATGCAGTTTATCAACTTGATCCAAAATAATTCTAAAGAGATTTTCAAAGAGAGAGATGTTGAAATTGGTTTTAGAAAGGCGTTCAAAGGAAATTGGGGTGCTGAAGCACATACAAAACGTAGTGGGGTTGTTCAGGATTTAAATAGATTATCGTTTAATTCTGCATTATCTCAAAGGAGAAAAATTAATTTACCATTAGATGCGAGTGCCAAGGTTATAGGTCCGCGCCTGTTACATGGATCGCAATGGGGGTTTATAGATTTCTTGGATACACCAGATGGAGGAAATATCGGATTACATAAACATATGAGTATTGTAGCGCAAATAACCAACGGGTTTTCAAGTTATCCAATTATTAATTGGTTAAGAATGAATGTTGGTATGAAATTATTGGAAGAGTGTTCATTAAAATTTCTCTCTATAGCAACAAAAATATTTGTAAATGGTGGTTGGGTAGGTAGTTCAAATGAACCACAGTTCATTGTAGAAGAAGTGCAATTTAATAGAAGAAATGCTTTAATATCTATTTATACTAGTATTTGTTGGAATATTGGTGATAACACGATAGAGATTTATACAGATGCTGGTAGATTATGTCGTCCTATATTTTACGTTGAAGGGAAAGGGGATACAAGAATCTGTAGTATAAATAGAAAAAATATAGAAAAATCTTTAATAGATAATAAATTTAGTTGGAATGATTTAATTAGTGGTTTTAATAAAAAGAAGATAGATACATTTGATATAGCTAAAAATAAATTATATTCAATAGGTGAATTGTATGGAGATATAGATAGAGATGAATTGAAAAAAAACCAAGCGATTATTGATTTTATAGATGCATCCGAGGAAAATACTGCGCTTATTGCTGTAAAAAACCAGGATTTAACAAGAACACGTCATACAAATGTAGAGATACATCCTTCTCTCTTATTGGGAGTAATGGGTAATCAAATTGTTTACCCTGAAAATAATCAGTTACCCAGAGATTTATTCTCGTGTGGTCAAAGTAAGCAGGCTGTATCCTTATATCATACAAATTACCAGAATAGAATAGATAAAATGGGGGTGGTTTTAAATTACGGTCAAGTTCCTTTGGTAAAAAGTAGATATTTACAACATATAAATAGAGAGAAGCAACCCTATGGAGAAAACCCTATAGTTGCTATTATGTGTTATGGGGGCTATAATGTAGAAGATTCTATTTTATTTAATGAAGCATCAGTGCAACGTGGGATGTTTAAAACATCATACTATACTAGTTATGAATCCCGAGAGGAAAGTTCAAAAGTATCAGGATCAATGGTAGATACAAAGTTTACAAATATAGAGGCAGAAAATGTAATTGGAACAAAACCAGGATACGATTATAGTTACTTAAATGAACATGGTTTGATTGCTGAAAATACAAAATTAAACGATAAAATCGCATTAATAGGCAAATCAACTATGAATTTGGAAGATCCTAATACAAAAATAGATTCTTCAGTTTATCCAAAGAAGGGGCAACTAGGATATGTGGATAAATCATTTATGACAGAAGGGGAAGAAGGTTTCAGATTGGCGAAAATCAGAATTAGAGAGGATCGTATTCCGGTGGTTGGAGATAAGTTCTGTTCTAGATGTGGACAAAAAGGAACAGTTGGATTAGTGATACCTGAAGAAAGTATGCCTTTTACATCAGAAGGAATACGCCCTGATATTATTATTAACCCTCATGCCTTACCTAGTCGCATGACTATTGGACAGCTTGTAGAAGTATTAACTGGAAAAGCGTGTTTATACTATGGGGCACATGGTGATTGCACGGCATTTATCAGTGAAGGTCCTAAAGACGAAATATTTGGTAAATTATTATCAGACGTCGGGTTTCATAAATCTGGAACTGAACTTTTATATAACGGTCAAACTGGAGAGCAATTAGACGCAAATATTTATATTGGTCCTACATATTATATGCGATTGAAACATATGGTAAAAGATAAAATAAATTACCGGGCGCAAGGTCCAAGGACTGTATTAACCCGACAAACCGTTCAAGGTAGAGCGAATGATGGTGGATTAAGAGTTGGAGAAATGGAACGGGATTGTTTAATTTCTCATGGTGCTACGAGATTTTTACAAGAGTCGATGCTAACAAGAGGGGATGAATATTTTATGGCGATTTGTAATAAAACAGGTACAATTGCTATTTTTAATGAAAGTAAAAATTTATTTTTAAGCCCGATGGTAGACGGACCCATACAATTTTCAGGAACAGTAGATGAAAATTTAAATATCATTAATATTAGTAAATATGGGCGTGATTTTAGTGTTATTAAAGTTCCATATACATTTAAATTATTAATGCAAGAATTGCTTACTATGAACGTTCAAATGCGTATTATCACTGAAGCTAATATTGATCAATTAACTAGTATGTCTTACTCTGATAATGTAAATAAATTAGTTTCCAATAAAGTAATTGATTTTTCAAAGGTTTCTGAAACAAAACAAAAGGAGAAAGAAACGGATGGGTTAAATACTAAGTGGTGGTTTGAAGATTCGCCTGAGACTTGGGCTAAACAGTACGGGGATGTTGATCAATCAAACGTGAAAACCTGGGGTAAACAACCAAGTGTGAATAATTGGGACCCATCTAAACCTACATCAACGTATGATGTAACATATGATGTGGGGATGGAAGTAAATTATACTATGGATTTAAATCCTCAAAGAATATGGACAATAAAGGAAAAAATAGGTGCCGGGACATACCAAGAGGATTTTATATTATTAACTACAGATTTAGTAAACCTTCCAGAGTTTGCAATTTTGATAAATGATGGCACAACAGCAACAATAACTGTTGGTAAACTTACAATTTCAGTTAGAACATATCAGCGAGATGATCCAAATCCATATGACGACCAAGAATATGGAAAACAAGATGCCCACATTGATAATACTGGGCGACCATATGGTTGGCAACAACGCACACCTTCACCATCCCCAGATTATGGTCCACCCAACTCTTCGACCTCCCCAGATTATGCACCACCTTCACCCCCCGAGTATAAACCACAATCACCACCATATCCACCTACATCACCAGAGTATAACCCGCGTTCACCCCCGCTTTCATATTCACCTACATCACCTCCATATTCGCCTACATATTTACCAACATCACCTTCATATGCCCCACATTCACCTACATATGAACCAGGTAATTTTAAATCATACCAAGACGAACTATCAAATATAGATGCGAGAACTGAAGGTGAAAATATTATAAATGAAATTAGCGAACTAAATGAAAATAATGATTCACCGATCATTAAAATAAATACTTCTGATTTAAATG
>Ga0206125_10000906_pt1 | contig 36975 bp, 33 predicted proteins | sample Helgoland_Spring_4_FD_148598 | JGI IMG/M metagenome (GOLD analysis project Ga0206125, IMG submission 148598) | Pelagic subsurface seawater microbial communities from Kabeltonne, Helgoland, North Sea - Helgoland_Spring_Bloom_20160331_1 | ecosystem: Environmental > Aquatic > Marine > Epipelagic ... | reverse complement strand
ATACGCGCCAACGGTTAAAAATTCCGACACCTGGCCCTATGATGCAGAGCAGTACCTGTTATTAAATGTTGCCATACAGGACAATATTTCGCGGAACTTCAGCCAGAGTGCCATGGAGATTGATTACGTTAGAGTCTATGCGGAGGGCGCTGGCCCTGCAGCTGTACCAATCTGGGCGGATGAATTTTATTAAGCAATAATCAGTTAAAAAAATAGTCGGCTAGAGTAATAGCCAGCTAAACTCAAAAGCCTGTTTTTGATCCGAAGATCGCAAACAGGCTTTTTTTATGGGCAAGATTTTTACCCTTTTCAGGTTATTTAAAACGCCGCCTGCACACCAAAAGCAATCAAGCTGGTCTTGGCATCTGCCTCAGACCATGACTCATGCAGAAAGGGTACGTTAGGCTGTTCGTTGTTGGGGTCCATATGACCGCCACTCAGGAAGTTAAGCGGAACCCAGCCGACAGCTTGAACGATTTCAGCAAAATACTTCACATTGCCTGTAGGCATATAAGATGCGCCAAGTACCAGTTGCTCTTGCTTCTCCCAAGGAGCGCCCTTGTCACCAGCAATATATTCACTGAACTCAATCGACAGATCGACATTATTCTTAAGACCAAAGTCGTAGGCATAGCTAGCGCCAACAGTCCAAGTGAAGTTCTTAACGGCTTCAAATCCTGCGTAAGCAGGGAAGTTTGGATTAGCAGTGCCAGGCCATTCAGCCAGAGTCTCTGCAAATTCAGACAGCAGTGTTAAGCGGCCATTCTCATAGCGAGTGTAAACAGAAGCAGCGTCTACGTTGTCTTTACAGGCGCGAAAGTGCTTAACCACATATTCCTGACAGTAAGCCGTTCCGTACTGATAGCTCAAGCCGGCCAGCAATGAACCGCTTTCGAGATCGAAGCTGTAGTTTGCATCAATGGCATAGTTATTCAGTAACGACGGAACAGCAGTGTCGTCTTCGCCAACAGGTGTGTTAGCGTTTCTGAACTGCGCGCCACCCTGGATCGCCATAGCACGCACGTGCAGCTTATCACCGGCGTAACCCAGCAGGCCGCCATAGGCAAGACCAGCAAATGAGTGCCAGTTGGTGGAGTTGGTGAAAGGGCTAACAGTATCGTTTAGGCCAAAAGGAATATCCATTTTACCAAGAGATGCATAAACGTTTGAGTCTGCGAGGTTGCCATATAACAGGTAGGCGCGACGCATATTGACGTTATTGCGGGGTAAGCCAGTGATAGTAGAGCCTGATGCGAAATTTTGCTCGGGGTTGTAAAGCAGCTCAGCATAAGCGGTTAGATTGTCAGTTAAGCGAGCCGTCAGATTAAGGTTGCTTGAGTGAACAACGGCTTCAGAAACTGTCTTACCGATTTGGTTAGAGGCGGTCGGGTGACGCATCAGCCAGCCAAATTTGGTATCTATATTTGATTTCTGATAGTTCACCAGAGCTGTGATCTGGCCGCCAAAGGTGATTTTTTGCTTGAGTTCACCGTCGCGCAAAGCCTGTAGCTGTAAAAGCTGCTTTGTATTGGTGTCTCTCGAGTGGTCGAGCACTTTGAAATTATAGGCACCGTTGGATCCAACCAGATCTTCAGCCGGAGCTTCTGTCTTACTTTCTGCAATGCTAGCTTCCAGCGCGGCAATCTTGGCAGTGGCAGCTTTATACATTTCGAATAAAGCTTCGTTGCTTGGAGTTTCGGCTGCGGTGCTAACTGACAAAGAGCCAAGTAGTGATAGCGATATCAGTTTAAGTAGATTATTTCTCATAGAATTATTCCGAATTGTTATTGTTATTTTGTGTGCTGGCCTTGTGTTTAGATAATAATTATTCAGACGGTGAACGATTTTGATTGATATGTTAATTCAGGGGTGAATAGTTTATAGCCAAGTCATTATTTGTTAGTAACTGAGCGATTTCTTTTGAAGACCCTTGGAAAGGGGTTCTTCCCTTACAGTCAGAGCACATGTTTTACGTTTTAATAATCTGTGATCTAATACTTCTATCCATATGGATTTGGATCATATATAAGCCCTCTAGATTTTGTCATAATGCTAACCAATTACTCTGTTACTAAAGATGGAATTTCAATGACAAAACTGACCCACCTAAATACCCATGGCGAAGCGCATATGGTTGATGTATCAGGTAAGGCCGATACTGCTCGAACTGCCATTGCCCAGTCTCAAGTTGAGTTGACGCCAGCCATTGTTTCGGTAATCACCGATAGCAGCCTACCCAAGGGCGACCTCTATGCAACGGCCAGAATTGCCGGTATTCAAGCAGCAAAAAAAACCAGTGATTTGATCCCGCTCTGCCACCCATTACCCCTTTCAAAAGTCACTCTTGATATCGATTTGCAGGGCAATAGCCTGATTATTACCGCAGTCTGTAAAACCACCGGTAAAACCGGTGTCGAGATGGAGGCCCTAACGGCCGCGTCGGTTGCCGCCCTAACCGTCTATGATATGTGTAAAGGTTTGGATAAAGGCATGGTTATCAGCCAAACCAAATTACTTGAAAAGTCCGGCGGCAAGTCGGGAAACTGGTGTGCAGAGACTTGTGAAGAGTCTTAATAAGGAACCTATCATTGATTAACCTGTTGTTTTTTGGTCGCCTTGGCGACTTTGCTAAGGATGTGCCAGCAACTATTCAAGCGTCAACCCCCGCTGAGATTCGCCAACGACTATCCGCTGATTATCCTGCGCTGGTCAAAGAGCTCTCACAGCCCCAAGTATTGATATCGGTCAACCAGCTTATTGTCGGTTGGGATCAGCCCTTAGCTGATGGCAGCGATGTGGCTTTTTTACCGCCGGTCACTGGAGGCTAAAAAGTCTTGAACAGCATTCGTATTCAACCCGATGACTTTGATCTCACCCATGAGTATCAACAGCTCCGCGAACTGTCCTCGACAGTTGGAGCCGTCGTGACCTTCGTGGGTTTGGTGCGTGATTTTGAAGCCGATTCCACTATTGATTCCCTCAGTTTGCAGCACTATCCGGGTATGACCGAAACCCTGCTGCAGGAGATCGTTGACCAAGCGAATAAACGTTGGAACCTGATTGGCAGCAGTGTTGTCCACCGGGTAGGGGAGTTGTTGCCTACAGATCAGATAGTGTTTGTCGGTGTTGCCAGTCAGCACCGTGCAGATGCTTTTGAAGCGGCTCAGTTCATCATGGACTATCTGAAAACCAGAGCGACCTTTTGGAAGCGGGTCAGCCAGGACGGAAAGCAATCCTGGGTGGAGAGTAAAGATTCTGATGCCCATGCAACTGCCCGCTGGGATAGCAATAATGACTGATGTCGATGGGCTAATACTAGCAGCCGGACGCTCCAGCAGGATGGTTTCTGGCAATAAGGTGCAATCCCTATTAGCCGGTAAAACCCTGTTGCAACACGCCATTAAAAACCTCTTCCCGCAAGTTGATCATCTGTTTATCAATGGTGATCCGGAACTCTGCACAGCGGCCTGTGGCAGTCGGCCCTATCCTTTTATAGTGGATAAGCTTGATGATTTTCAGGGGCCTCTCGCTGGCTTATACAGCGCGCTGATCAGCGATCATCTTAGCCCGGCTCGCTATCTGATGCTGGCGCCCTGTGATGGGCCCTTTATGCCTGAAAATTTGGTTGCCGAGCTTTACCGGCTGATTGTAAATAATGATGCTGATATTGCCTGTGTGCGCTACCAGAACGCCGCCCAGCCTACCTTTAGCCTATGGGATAAAGCTGTTTGCGATGAGGTGGAAAAAGCGTTGTTAGTGGAAAAGAACGGTGGTTTTAAGCCATTGTTACAGACATTAAATACAGTCTATTTAGACTGGCCGGAACAACGGGTAAATCCTTTTTTTAATATTAATAATTCTCAAGACTTGGTTTTGGCGGAGGCGGTGGTATGTCCATAGATTCTGCTAGTTTGAGTCACCAACAATTTATGCGCTACAGCCGCCATCTATTGTTGGATGATATAGGCGAAGCTGGACAGCAAAAGCTGATTAATGCCCGAGTATTAATCGTCGGGTTAGGTGGTTTGGGTTGTCCGGTAGCGCTTTATCTAGCTGCGGCAGGGGTAGGGCAGTTAACGCTCTGTGATCCTGATGTTGTCGAACTAAGTAATTTACAGCGCCAGATACTCTATACCGAGGCTGACTGTGGTGAGACTAAGGTTAGCTGTGCTATGCGTGAACTAACGGCCTTGAATCCCGGTCTGCAGATTACTATTTACGCGGCTGCCGTAAGCGCTGAATTACTGCTCAGCAATTTCGATATTGTTGTCGACTGCACGGATAATCTAGCTGCCCGACAGCTGATTAATCAGCACTGCTATCAACAGAAAAATGCATTTGTCAGCGCATCGGCATTGGGTTGGGAAGGTCAGTTGGTCGCTTTTGATTTTGGTCATAACTCAAGTCTTTGTCTTAACTGTATTATTGACAAAGATTCCTCGGAGCCTCTGCTCAGCTGTTCCAACTCAGGGGTTGTTGGGCCGGTGCTTGGGGCTATGGGCAGTTTGCAGGCGACCACTGTGATTCGTATGTTGCTGGGCTTTTTCCAGCAGCATGGAGAGATGCAGCGCTATGATGGCAAGTCTGGGCGCTGGCTTAATCTTCGTACTTCGGCAAAGCTGGACTGTGAGATCTGTAGTTGATTAGTTACGTTGTCATCCTGAGCGTCACGCTGTGATCCTGAGCGTCACACTGTCATCCTGAGCGTCACGCTGTGATCCTGGACGTCACACTGTCATCCTGAACGTTAGTGAAGGATCTGAGTTCCTTCGGTTCGCTCCGCTCTCTCAGGATGACAAGATAGGATGACAAGATTTATTCATCAGGATGACAAGATTTACTCGGGCTGACTATTACGCTGTGATCCTGAACTTCACACTGTCATCCTGAACGTTAGTGAAGGATCTGAGTTCCTTCGGTTCGCTCCGCTCTCTCAGGATGACAAGATAGGATGACAAGATAGGATGACAAGATTTACTCGGGCTGACTATTACGCTGTGATCCTGAACGTCACGCTGTCATCCTGAACGTCACACTGTCATCCTGAACGTTAGTGAAGGATCTGAGTTCCTTCGGTTCGCTCAGCTCTCTCAGGATGACAAGATAGTATGACAAGATTTATTCATCAGGATGACAAGATTTACTCGGGCTGACTATTACGCTGTGATCCTGAACTTCACACTGTCATCCTGAACGTCACACTGTCATCCTGAACGTATGTGAAGGATCTGAGTTCCTTCGGTTCGCTCAGCTCTCTCAGGATGACAAGATAGGATGACAAGATTTATTCATCAGGATGACAAGATTTACTCGGGCTGACTATTACGCTGTGATCCTGAACTTCACACTGTCATCCTGGACGTCATACTGTCATCCTGAACGTCACACTGTCATCCTGAACGTTAGTGAAGGATCTGAGTTCCTTCGGTTCGCTCAGCTCTCTCAGGATGACAAGATAGGATGACAAGATTTACTTGGACTAACAGAGTCTTTGCACGAAATGACAGACTTTATGCTAGTTTTAAAAGATAATTTTAGGAGAAAAAAGTGGGTCACGACCTTTCAAAAGAGAGACGATTTCTAAATATAGCCCTGTTAACAGTTTCGGATACCCGCAGCTTGGAAACCGATACCAGTGGCAGCTACCTTCAACAGGCATTGCAGGACGAGGGCCATCATCTCGCTGATCGACAGCTAGTGATCGACGATATTTATCAGATGCGCGCCACAGTTTCAGCCTGGATTGCCGACCCAAAGATAGAGATTATTGTCACCACCGGTGGTACCGGATTTACCGGGCGCGACAGCACGCCAGAAGCACTGGCCCCTTTATTTGATAAACATATTGAAGGTTTCGGCGAACTGTTTCGTCAGCTTTCCTACGAGGAGATCGGCACCTCTACAGTTCAGTCGCGCTGTCTCGCCGGTCTTTCCAATAGAACCGCTATCTTCTGCCTTCCCGGTTCCACCGGCGCCTGTAAAACCGGTTGGAATGGCATTATTCGCCAGCAGCTAGACAATACTTTTGGTCCCTGTAATTTCGTTCAACATGTCGGAGCCAAGGCTAAATAATGATTTCAGTCTCCGCCGCTATCGATCAGCTGATTGCCAAGGCCAAACCAACAGCCGCAATAGAATCACAACCGCTTGTTAATTGCCTTGGCCGAGTTTTAGCTACAGATATAATCGCCAGTATTGATGTTCCACCGGCAGATAATAGTGCAATGGATGGCTATGCGTTCTGTTATGCCGACGCGCTGAAAAGTAATTTTAAACTACCGATAAGTCAGCGAATTCCGGCAGGCGAAGCCCCAGCTGCACTAACACCATCGACCCTCGCGCGTATTTTTACCGGCGCTGAAATACCCGCTGGTGCCGATACCGTCGCCATGCAAGAAAACTGCACAGAGCAGGATGGAATCGTGGCTATTGGCGGAAATGTAACGGTCGCCGCCAATATCCGCCGCAAAGGTCAGGACATTCAGACGGGTCAGACTATTCTCACGGCCGGTACCAAGTTGCGTGCTCAGGAAATGGGCCTGTTATCCTCAGTTGGCATCAAAACTATCGACGTACTTAAACCCTTAAGGGTCGCTATTTTCTCCACTGGCGATGAGCTGGTGGAACCGGGTGAAATACTTAAACCTGGTCAGATCTACAACTCTAATCGCGCTACCTTAACAGGCTTAATTCAATCGCTGGGTATGAGGCTGATTGATCTTGGCACTGTGCCAGATAATCTCGAGGCCACTCAAGCCGTATTGCAAAAAGCCGCTGCACAGGGCGATATTATTTTAAGCGCTGGCGGTGTCTCTGTTGGCGATGAAGACTATGTAAAAGACGCGGTTGCCAACCTCGGCAGTATCGATTTTTGGCGGGTCGCGATAAAGCCCGGAAAGCCGCTGGCCTTTGGTCAAATTGAGGGTACTCCATTTATAGGTCTTCCAGGAAACCCAGCGTCGGTCTTTGTCACCTTTATGATTTTGGCACGCCCTTTTTTATTCGCCAGTCAGGGTTTAAAAACAGTTTTACCCCAGCCATTAAAGGCCATTGCTCAATTTGCTAAGTCCGCCGAAAAGCGCGAGGTCTATCTGCGTGCCAGGCTGACTGACAACGGTGTCGAAATATATCCCAACCAAAGCAGCGGTGTACTATCCTCAGCTTGCTGGGGAGAAGTTTTTGTCAAGCAGCAGAGCGGTCAATCCATAGAGATTGGCGATCTGGTTGATGTGCTTCCCTACAGTTTATAAACACAGGATATTTTCGAGAATATTGTGATTGAAAGTCGCGTCCAATCAAAAGCGCCAACACTGATCGACCCCTTTGGGCGAACCGTTGATTACTTGCGCCTGTCGGTTACTGACCGCTGCAATTTACGCTGTACCTACTGTATGGCCGAGCAAATGACTTTTCTGCCCAAACAACAAATCCTTAGCCTTGAAGAACTGCGTGATATGGCTGCGGCTTTTGTCGAACTGGGTATTCGCAAGATACGCCTAACCGGCGGTGAGCCATTGATTCGGCGCGATATTATTAAACTGGTCAGCTCGCTGGCAGCGCTGCCGGGTGTGGACGAAGTCACCATGACGACCAACGGTGTAATGCTGCCATCTATGGCTGGGCCATTAAAAGATGCCGGTCTTTCAAGGCTAAATATCAGTGTCGACAGTCTTAAAGCCGATCGTTTTAAACAGCTGACCCGTGTCGGCAATCTGCACGAGGTTATTGAGGGCATTAAAGCAGCGGGCGCAGTGGGCTTTAAAAAGATCAAACTCAATGCGGTGATTTTAGCTGGTTTCAATGATGATGAAGTTGTTGATCTAGCGCGATTTGCGGTTGATCAGGGTATGGATATCTCGTTTATTGAGGAGATGCCAGTGGGAGAAATAGACGCCCATAAAAGAGTTAATACACAGATCACCAGCAGCCGACTACGGCAACAGCTGGCCTCAGAATTTACCCTCCTCGACAGCGCCGAGACGACCGGTGGTCCATCCCGCTATATGCAAGTTGCCGGAAGCGATTGCAAAATCGGCTTTATTTCGCCGATGTCGAATAATTTTTGTGAATCCTGTAACCGAGTGCGGATGACTGCCGAAGGGCGGTTGCTTCTCTGTCTTGGCAATGATCACAGTATGGATTTACGCGAAGTTATACGCAGTTATCCCGGCGACAAAGAGCGACTAAAAAGCAAAATAACTGAAGCGTTAAAGCACAAACCAGAGCGTCATTATTTTGACCCGCAACAGGTTGATATAGTGCGCTTTATGAATATGACCGGTGGTTAAAAGCAGTGATTAAAAGTAGTGGTTGAGTCAGCTCTGGCGCAGATGTTTGCCTTTGAATACAGCTATTGGTTGCTGGCCGCTATCGCCCTGATGGCGGTACTTTACTCCTCGGTAGGTCACGGCGGCGCCTCGGGCTACCTGGCGGCAATGGCACTCTGGGGACTCGCGCCAGAAGAGATGCGCCCGGCAGCTTTGGCGATGAATATTGTCGTCACCAGTTGGCTGTTATACCGCTTTAAACCCTACAAGTTAATGCCCTACAAACTGTTTTGGCCTCTGGTTATAGTCTCGACGCCAGCAGCATTTGTCGGTGGCCTATGGACAATTGATGCCCTCAGTTATCACCTGTTAGTCGGTGTGCTGATGGCTCTGGCCGCACTGCGCATGATTACCAGCGCCAAGCCTGTAGAAAAGGTTGTTCTGCCCGCACAGTGGCTATTGATCACGGTGGGTTTTTTGTTGGGCCTCTCGGCGGGATTAACCGGTATTGGTGGCGGTGTGTTTTTAAGCCCGCTGCTACTGATTTTTGGCTGGTGTACCGTTCGTCAGAGCACTGCGCTTGCCGCAGGATTTATCCTTCTAAATTCAATCGCTGGTCTGGCAGGCTATGTGGTTAGTGATCAACCATGGCCCCTTGGTACCGGCTGGTTAATGATTGGCGCATTTGCCGGTTGCTTGCTGGGTGCAGAGATCGCCTCTCATCGAGCGACATCAGTTACTCTGCGCAAGCTGTTGGCTGTGGTACTTATGGTTGCTGCTATTAAGATGATCTACACTGTCTTTTAAGTGAGTGTTTAATTAAGTGTTTAAGTGCCGCGAAGGGCTATTTAAAATAAGGGTTATTTACACCAGCTGACCAGAGGAATTACTACTATGAACTTTCTTGAAACCAAAATTCCACCACCTATTGTGGGCTTATTATTTGCCGTAATTATCTGGCTAATCTCTACACTAACAGCACCTGTATCAATCTTTAATCAACAGCAGGGATTGGTGGCTGCAGTTATCTTGTTCGCAGTAGGTTTTGGTTTTGCAATCTCAGGCGCTATCTCCTTCCGCGTCGCTAAAACCACGGTAAATCCCTTAAAGCCTGAAACGGCATCTTCGTTGGTCACCTCCGGCGTGTTCAAATACTCACGCAATCCAATGTATGTTGGTCTGGCGATTATATTACTGGCCTGGACCACCTATCTTGCGGTCCCATTGGGACTGTTGGCTGTGGTTGGCTTTATCGCCTATATCCAACGATTTCAGATAGTGCCCGAAGAACGGGCACTGGTTGTATTGTTTGGCAATGAATTTGAGGCCTATCAATCAACCGTTCGCCGCTGGCTTTAGTCTAAAAACGGCTGTAATAGCGGCAATCCGAAAGCGGCAATAAATCCAATAAACCACAGCCCCCCTGAAACTATAATAAATCGACGATTCCATTGGTCGGCTCTGTTGCATGCAGCTGCTAATACAGGGTCTGTCGGGCATATGCGGCCGGGTCGATTAACTGCCCAAAAAGAGAGGCTTATTAACACTGCGGAGCTTGCAAACATCCAACCCTTGTATTGACTGAGGGTGATTAGCCAGGGTGCCGATGACGCCAGCGTGGCAACGCTGGCACCCAGCCCCAAGGTCACTAGGGTGATCGGAATGGCACAGCAGAGTAAAGTGCCTGAGGTGGTGAATAGGAGTAACCAGCTCCAAGTGCGCGGCTTATTCATTTTTTTCTCCTAGTAGACTAGGCCAATACCAAAGCCAAAATAGTCGCCATGCCAGTTTTTATCATCATCGTAGGCAGCAAATTTGTACTCCGCACGCAGTATCAGGTTGCGCTTGAAATACACCAGCACGGGTCCGCTAAGCAGGTGTTGTCCCGAATCGGAATCTTTGGCAGTAATGTCCCACAGCGTAAACCACGACGAACCTTTTCCATCGGCATGTACAAGCCCAAAGTTAATGTCTATGCCAGTGGTATCGCCCATAGCGTAGATATCATAGAGCTGGTAAAGATTGCGGCTCTCTGAGCTGTAACTGAGGCTTAGCCCAGCATCCCAGTGACTACCGCCGCCCGTAGGCATTCTCACTGAGGGGGTAAGACCCCAATTAGAGGTAAAAGCACCGCTGTTTTGGTAACTTTTTATCGGCATAGCAAAAATAGCATCACCGATTTCTCCGTTGCTGTGAGGTACTTTTAAGGTCATACGCAGAGAGGGTTTGAAGGTGTAAACACCCTCAAGCCATGTGGTGCTTTCAGAGTTGGCATGTTCCACTCGAGTCTGCACGCCATAGCCATTATTCCAGCGCGGCGCCATATCCATAACGGGCTGGTGGGCATACAGGTTGCTGACGAGAGTAAAAAATAAAACAAATAGAATCGGTTTCATTCGATAACCTCCATTGCTGCTTCTGACTCAGAAACTTGGTGAATATCGATGGGGTCGTAGCCGCCGGATTCAATAGCTTCGAATAGAGCCGATTTATCTAATAGGGCATCTTCACGAAGAGCGACAAAGACTTTTTGGTTTTCTATATCAACTTTAACCCCTTGGTCATACTGAGAGGGGTCGATAAAGGGCAGCTTGCGAATTTTTTTGCTCACTCCATAGGCACAAAATTCACAGACAATACCGTTTACGCTGATGACATAATTTTTTGCCAACGCAGGGGCAGAGAGCAGCGCAGAGAGCAGCGCTATAGCTATAGTTTTGTTAAGCATGTTTTCACCTTTCAAATATTTAATGACTGTAGCGCTAAAATATAACGCTATGGATGTAGCAATAAGTCGCTACAAAAAACTATGAAAGGGAGTTGATTGGAGGTCTAAAAGGGATTTCGGGTGTATGAGTGATCAAAGAGATCAAGGCAATATTGACCTTCTGAGAATGTTTTTCTGTTACCTGATTAAGTGTATCAACGGTGATATGCATAATAGAGCAGGCAGAACAGCACTGGTTTGGGGTAGGGGCTTCCTGGTTATCAGAGTCGGGGTTATTCTGTTGGTGGCAGGGCATATCGCCTTGCTGGAGGGCTATTTCTGCACTGGGGCTTTGCTCAGCAGGTGCAACACCCATAAAGCAGGCACTGTGCGCTAGCACTGCATTCATTGTAAAAACAATCATCAGTAGGTTGAGAACAATAAATCTGCGTTTTGAATTTGGCTTCATAGGTTCATAAGACACTACAAAGAAATAAAGTTCAAGGCAATCTTTAAGGCCGTTATCTCTAAGTGTAAAGTTGAGCTTTAAGTTGGATCATAATCTTCTGCGCATTAGATTTTTTTGTAAATAATCGCTCGAAATTGACTTTGATCTATAAAGAATTTTTTCTAGCTATAGGCTCAGGTGCCTTTATCGCTATTTTTGTCGGTCGTGCTACCGAAAAATAAGCTTATATCCCTGTACCTTTGCGAGGTGCTCCGGAGAATTTTTTATCAGGATAAGTAATGATTGTCGATGGCATTAAGGGCAGAGGGCAGGTAATCGTTCTGTCTCAGGGTGATTGGAAAATTAGTGGTAGCTGAATATGAGAGAGTAGCTGGAGAACAATAAGAGTTAAAGTGCCCGTATCTAAGTGGTTGGGAATCGTTTAGTTGACCGCTATATGTTTAGAACAGTGAATAAGGTTTAGCGAAAAAGTAATAGCGCTTATCTGGTCCCAAAAATACGGCTACAGTTTTTAGGTTAAGCCGGACATTGCTGCCCGGCTTTTTTGTTTGTTGACCCACCTGTTAAGCATTTTCGGGCAACCTACAAAACTAAAAATCCCTTATTTTAAAAGTTGTAACTTACGCCTCCAAAGAAGTAAGCGCCGTTAAACCCAAAGGGTGCTGAGCGGCGAGAAAAATCAAATACGCCATTAGAATTTACAAACACATTGCCCGAGGCATCGGCGATGGTACCCGCACGGGTTTGCCCGATGGTATTGGTATCTGGTGTCTCATCAAAAATATTGATGCCGCCGATATTCAGTACTAGCCCATTGCCAACGTCAAACAATAAGTTGAGGTCAGTTAACACTTTGGCGCCAAAGGTTTGTGTGTTTGCCGAACTGTCACAGCTACCTTCACAGACAGTGTATTCGCCATAACGATTGAACGAGAGAACGGCTCTAAATCCTTCTCTGCTGTAGTTGGCGGTCAGATTGATCCGGTCTTCGGGCTGCCAGTCTTCAATAATCGAAATATCCTGCGGGGTGAAAACATCCTCAGCACTGATGGACTGTAATCCACCGCTGGTGAACGTATTAACCACCTTGGTTTCGGTGAAGTTAGCTGCCAGGGATAGAGCGAGATCACCACCTCCGGCCTGCATATCGTAGATTGCGACTATATCCACACCCTCTGTCTCGGTATCTGCCCCGTTGAGGAAAAATTGTGCACCACTGGCACCCGCTGCCGCTAGGGCTGCGGTTAGATTGGGATCGCCAAGTGCAGAGGTCAGACTGCCGCTAACAACGATACGGTCATCTATATCAATTTTATAGCCGTCGACAGCAATGCTCAGATTATCAGTGGGTTGAACAATGACCCCAAGGCTGTAATTGAGTGATTCTTCTTCACGTAGCTCTGGTATCCCGATGGCTCTTGCGAGAGCGCTATCGTTTCTAAATGTGCCGCGTTCCTGTGCAACGGTCATCTCATCAATAACAACAAACTGCGTGCTGATATTGTTAAAAAACTGTTGCTGCATCGATGGTGCTCTAAATCCAGAGCTTACCGCAGCGCGCATTTTAATTTTCTCGCTGACTTTATAGCTACCGGCTAATTTAAAGTTACTGGTATCGCCAAAATCGCTGTAATCGTCATAGCGTACTGCGGCACTCAACAACAAATCATCATTGATTTGTGCTTCGGCATCGCCATAAATCGACCAGACATCACGATCTTCATCAACTTGATTAGACGGTTGGAATCCGCGGAATACTTCGATGCCGGCGTCGCCATTGATGCTGCCAAAGATATTGGTTCCTGTGGCGTCGGTATCGTAATCAAGGTACGAGTATTCCTCACCGGCCTTGATTTCATACTCATCACGTCGGAATTCAGCACCCCAGGCTAAGTCTAGAGATCCCATTGGTTTGGTGAAGTCCAGATTGAGCGTTTGCAGGCCTGTACTTAACTTGCCTGCATCGGCACTGCGCGATGTGGTAGCGCGAATTTCTTCGTCACTGAGCATATTGCCGAGCAGTTGGAGGTTTACATAAGAGGCATTGACCGAATTGCTGATATTAAAGTCAAAATCGTTTTGCCCATTGGTGTAAGAAACGTCCATTGTCACCTGATTGTTTAGCTCAGTCCGGTAACCAACGCTGGCTGATAGATCTTCGATAGCAGTGTTGATCAAAGGTAAAAAACCATCGGGAGCAAAGGCCTCGCCGTCGGATAATGTTGGATTGTCCGATGGAGCGTTGGCTCGGCGATAAAACCCGCCGGATTGATTGTCTCGATCTGAGTAGGTGACAAAACCATAGAGCTCTCCTGAAGAGAGTTCATAGCCAGCATTTAAAGTGACTGCCAGTTGTTCAGAATCGGAATCGCCAATCCTAAAGTTTTGTCGATTAAACTCTGCTTCTCGTGGGTCGGCGGCTTCGTCGATGCCGTCGGGGTCAGAACTGCCCGTGCCATCGTTATTGGCATCACAGCCTGCCAGATATTGGCATTGGCCGCTCAAACCTGCGCGGTTAGTTGCAGCGCGGTCACGGTAGTTGAGTGATCCGCTAACATAGCCGTTGTCGCCAAAGGAAAAGCCGTTGGTTATATCGATGTTAGTTGTCTCACCGTCATCCTCGCTGTATTGACCGTAAGAAACACTAAAATTTCTAAGGTCGGGCTCGTCATTAAGGACGATATTGATAACGCCCGCCAAGGCATCAGAGCCGTATTGCGCAGCGGCACCATCGCGCAGGACTTCGATACGCTTAATTGATGATGCGGGAATCGCATTTAAATCGACCCCAGCAGAACCGCGACCAACCGAGGTGTTGACGTGAATTAACGAAGTGGTGTGGCGGCGTTTACCATTGATTAGTACCAGCGTCTGATCCGGGCCTAGACCTCGCAGTGTGGCAGGGCGCAATGCATCGGTGCCGTCACTGATGGATGAACTGGAGAAGTTAAATGAAGGTGCAACAGTTTGTAGCATTCGTCCCACTTCGGTTTGTCCGGTTTGTTTTAGGCTGTCTGAGCTTAAAACGTCTACGGGCACTGCTATATCAGTTGCCGTTCGACCTATTGCTCGACTGCCGATAGTGACCACTTCATCGACTATTCCATCAGCTGCAAATGTTTGGTTCTGAGGTAGTACTGCACAGGCTGCGGCGACGAAAAGTACTTTGATTGATAGTTTTTCTAAGGATTGGTTTTTCTGCCGTTCATTAATAGATAGGCAATAAGATTTGCTGTTCATGATCTTCCCCCTGAAGAATTGGTGTTTCTATTTTTTTATCTTGCCTTGTTAGCTATAGATGTAAAATTCACTGATATCTAGTGCTGGCGGGAAAAGTTTTTTGGAGACTATTCTGTTTGATATGGGATGTTGTTGAGGCTGTTAGAGATTTTAGGGGAGTGGTTTTTTTCGGGTCACGGATGCCAAACAAAAGAACCTCTGTAAAATACAGAGGTTCTTTTGTGGGTGATTCTTATGGGAATTAAAAAACTTACAGAAACTTAAAATGTAAGATTAAGACCCAGAGAAACAAGCGCTATTCCACCATCAGCTTTCTTTACAGCATATGTCAATCCCAAGCCGCTTTTTCCTAGGGCTGCTCTCAAAGACGCTGTATACAATTTATAGTTGTCAACAAAAACTACAGCCATATCGTAATCCAAACCTTCACCGCTACGTTTTGAAAAGCCAGCGCTGACAGCTGTTGAGAGGTCGTCATGAGCTGAAGGCGATGACTGGATAACGCCATCTAATATGTCCCCTTCCTCATTGTATGGCATGACTGTTCCTAGGCCGGTATATAGTGAGCCTGTACTAAAAGAGCCAAAAGCATAATCTACATTAACTTCCACAAAATCATATTTTGAGCCGTCGTCATAATGAATATCAGTATAGTTTATGCCTACCGAAAGTTTATCTACAATCACTGACTCATAGCCAATGCCACCGACAGTATCGACGCTATCGCTTCCTATTCCATATTCAACGCCAACAAAATTAACATTATCAGCAAAAGACATCGCTGGAAGTAAAAGTAGCGCAAGTGCAATTTTTTTCATTTATAGAATCCCAAGATTTTAGTTTTAATTTTATGACTGGTTATCTGTATGATTTTAACTACAGCTTATGCGTATGTAAATAGACGTTAAGGTATCCAGCTGGGTACATTAGTTATTAAAAATGAATAGAGACTTTCTCCCTCACTATGAATAGAGGGGTGATCTAAGCGTCTAGAGTGGAATTGCTTTCGCAATTAGCCGAACCGGGGTGCCGATGCTCGCCGGCCACCAGCACCAAACAAAAAACCCCACCTCTTGCGAGGCAGGGTTTTATTGTTTGGTACAGTTTGTAGAGGAGAGTGGCCGGATTGATGTTAATAGCCTTGGAGGCTATTAAGACCTGCGTTGCAGGCGCCTTCACTGCGTTCCGCGTCCAAATTGCTTTCGCAATTAGTCGAACCGGGGGTGCCGATACTCGCCGACCACCAGCACCAAACAAAAAACCCCACCTCTTGCGAGGCAGGGTTTTATTGTTTGGTACCAGTGGCCGGACTCGAACCGGCACGCTTTTAAGGGCGGGGGATTTTGAATCCCCTATGTCTACCAATTCCATCACACTGGCATTTTAATCTGTACTTCTAATCTTAGGAGTAACCTGCAGGTTGCCAGCGCTTCGCACTGGTCCTATGGTCGTTCCCGGACGTCCTGTCCTCCACGACACTTGAACATCCTGTTCATCGGCAGCTCTTTGTCGTCCTGACACCGCTGCACTCGAACATCCTGTTCATCGTCTACCAATTCCATCACACTGGCTTTTATTCTTTCTCAATCACCACACAAGCCGTGAGGGCGGCGATTATAGCAGTGATCGAGGGTGGGTCAACTGATGTTATCGCGCTTTATTGTTTAATTGCTTTCTAACTAAAGGGTTTGGCCTTTGGCCGTTATTTCTATACCCTTGCGGGCTAATACCAAATAACCTAAAAACACTCCAATTTAAGTCATTTTTATGCGCCGCGACCTTTTCCAATTTGACCTTCCCGATGAATTGATTGCCCGACAGCCTGCTGAGCAGCGTCAGGGTAGTCGTCTGCTCTACTTGGACTCTCTAAACAATAATCTTCAACATCAGCAGTTTACTGATCTACTCGCCCATATTCAGCCTGGGGATCTTATGGTATTCAACAATACCAAAGTGATTCCTGCTCGGTTGTTTGGCCAGAAAGAGAGTGGCGGCAAGCTTGAGGTGCTTGTCGAGCGGGTGGTCAATAAATACTCGGTGCTGGCCCATGTGCGTGCCAGTAAGTCGCCAAAAACGGGCGTGCAGCTGTTATTTGATGATGGCTACAGTGCAGAAATGCTCGGCAGGGTGGATGATCTGTTCGAGTTGAAGTTTAGTGCGCCGGTACTCGATGTTCTGGACCAAATTGGTCATATGCCACTACCTCCTTATATAGATCGCAGTGATACCGATGAAGATAAGTCTCGATATCAAACAGTCTATGCCGAGCAGTTGGGTGCCGTGGCTGCGCCAACGGCTGGCCTGCACTTTGATGATCAGATGCTGGCGGATATTAAAGCCAAAGGCGCGCAGGTTGCTTTTGTCACTCTGCATGTGGGAGCGGGAACTTTTCAGCCGGTGCGAGTGGATAATATTCTCGATCACAAAATGCATTCCGAATGGTTGCAGGTCAGTGAAGAGGTCTGCCAGCAAGTGAGGGAGACTAAAGCCGCTGGAGGTCGCGTGATCGCGGTGGGCACTACCAGTGTGCGCTGCTTGGAGACTGCTGCCCGAGGCGGTGAGATTGTTCCCTTTGAGGGCGATACGGATATCTTTATCTACCCTGGATATCAGTTCAATGTTGTTGATGCGTTGCTAACTAACTTTCACCTCTCTGAATCGACCCTGTTAATGTTGGTCAGTGCCTTTTCCGGCTATCAACCTATAATGCACGCCTACAAAGAAGCCGTTGCCGAACGCTATCGCTTCTTTAGCTATGGCGATGCCATGTTTTTAATTAACAATCCGAATGCTGCCAAGGATATTCCTCAATGAGCGATGACATTCAACAGTCTAAAAAATCTACAGAGCCGCGCGAATGCTTTATGAAATTTGCCGTTTCCGCCACTGATGGCAAAGCCCGCCGTGGCCAGTTGAGCTTTCCCCGTGGCACAGTGGAAACCCCTGCGTTTATGCCGGTAGGGACTTACGGCACGGTTAAGGGAATGTTACCCAAAGATATTATTGAGATTGGCGCCGAGATTATTCTCGGCAATACATTTCATCTGATGTTGCGACCCGGCACCGAGGTCATCAAAGCCCATGGCGACTTGCATGATTTCGCTCAGTGGCAGGGGCCTATCCTTACTGATTCCGGTGGGTTTCAGGTATTTAGCCTTGGCGATATGCGCAAGATCACCGAAGCTGGTGTGAAGTTCCAGTCGCCTATTGATGGCAGTCCGGTGTTTATTGATCCGGAAAAATCCATGCAGGTACAGAAGGATCTCGGCAGCGATGTCGTGATGATTTTTGATGAGTGTACACCTCATCCGGCCACTGAGAAGCAGGCCAGTGATTCTATGCAGCTTTCCCTGCGCTGGGCGGCTCGCAGTAAGGCGGCTCATGGTGACAGCCCCTCAGCCCTGTTTGGTATTGTGCAGGGCGGGATGTATGAGTCGCTTCGCGACGAGTCACTGGAAGGGCTGGTCAATATTGGTTTTGATGGTTATGCCATCGGCGGCCTGTCGGTGGGTGAACCCAAGGAAGATATGATGAGAGTTCTCGACCATCTAGCTCATCAGATGCCTGAAGATCGACCTCGCTATTTAATGGGCGTGGGCAAGCCTGAAGATCTGGTTGAAGGCGTGCGTCGCGGTATCGATATGTTTGACTGTGTAATGCCAACGCGCAATGCCCGCAATGGTCATCTATTTACCAGTCGCGGAGTGATCAAAATTCGCAATGCTCGACATCGCCATGACACCAGCACTCTGGATCCAAACTGTGACTGCTATACCTGCACTAACTTTAGCCGTGGCTATCTCCATCATTTGGAAAAATGCGGCGAGATGCTTAGCGCGCAGTTAAATACAATTCATAATTTACGCTACTATCAAAGCCTAATGGCCGATCTGCGTGAAGCTGTTGCCGAGGGTCGCCTGGATGCGTTTGCCGAAGAATTTTACGCCCAGCAGTCGACGCCGAACCCTTAGTTTGTAATCCATAGTCGACTAGTGGGGGTTTAAATCGGCAAATGCGCCCCCAATTAAACTATTAATGCCGCTATAATGCGCCGCTGAAATTACTAGAACTTAAATTACTAAAACTTAAATTACTAGACTTTAAATTACTGGACATCCTAGCTATGCCTAACAAGTTTCCCCTATGGAAGAACCTGATGGTTCTTTTGGTTGTTGTCTTTGGGTTTATCTATGCCTCGGCTAACCTCTTTCCGCCAGACCCGGCTATTCAGTTGTCAGGGCAGAGCGGTGCTATGCAGATTGATGCTGCGGTGCTCAAAAAGGTTGAGCAATCACTGGATGAAGCTGGCATAGAATACTTCGATGGCGAAACAGACGGTGAGAGTCTGCTGGTGCGCTTGCGTGATATAGACCTGCAGTTGCGGGCCAAGGAAGTGATTCAGGCGGAGATGGGAGGTGATTACATTGTGGCACTTAACCTGGCGCCGACCACACCTCAGTGGCTGAGTGATTTAGGCGGTAAGCCAATGAAGCTGGGTCTCGACCTCAGTGGTGGTGTGCACTTCCTATTGGAAGTTGATCTCGATTCGGCACTGGCCATACGTCTGGAAGGGGATTTGGAAGATGTTAAAAAGGCACTGCGTGAAGAGCGTATTCGCTATCGCAGCCTTGTATTAAAGGATAATCTAATTGTTGGTCAGTTCCGCGATGAAGAGCAGGTTGAAAAAGCCGAAGCATTAATTCGCACCACCTACCGTGATTTACTCCCGCTGTCTGAACCCGGTCAAAACCCACTTATCCTAAAGTTAAAGCTAAGTGCAATTGCCAGCGCCGAGATCGAAGATAACGCGATCAAACAAAACCTTACCTCGTTGCGCAACCGTGTTAATGAATTGGGTGTTTCAGAGCCACTGGTTTCCCGTCAGGGCAAGAATCGTATTGTCGTTGAGCTGCCAGGTGTGCAAGACACCGCTGAGGCTAAACGTATTATTGGTAAAACCGCCAATCTTGAATTCCGCCTTGCGGCACTGGATCGAGTTGGCGAAGTGTTTACTTTCCGCACTCCTTCAGGTCAGGGCCCGGATGCACGATTGGAAAGCAGCGCGGTTATCACCGGTGAAAATGTTACCGATGCCCGGGCGAGCTTTGATGAAAATGGTCGCCCGCAGGTCAGTATTACCCTTGATGCCAAAGGGGGTTGGCAGATGGGTTATGCCACCAGAGACAATATCGGTCGTCGTCTAGGCGTATTGTTTATTGAATATAAAACCAAGCTTGACAAGTCCTTTGATGACAAGGGTGAACTGGTCTTAACCCCAGTGCCTTTTGTTGAGAAAAATATTATCAGTCTGGCAACTATTCAAGCGCAGCTGGGTAAGCAGTTCCGCATTACTGGCTTGGAGCAGCGCGAGTCTTCTGAGCTGGCCTTACTACTGCGCGCCGGGGCATTGGCCGCGCCTATGTATATCGTTGAAGAACGCACCATTGGGCCATCACTGGGTGCGGACAATATTGAGCTGGGTGTTAAGTCGGTAACCGTTGGCATGGCCTTAGTGCTGCTATTTATGTTGGTGATCTACCGTGCCTTTGGCCTGTTTGCCAATGTTGCTCTAGCCATGAACCTAGTGTTGCTGGTCGCCTTTATGTCGCTTATGGGAGCCACGCTAACTCTGCCAGGCATTGCCGGTATCGTATTGACGGTGGGTATGGCGGTGGATGCAAATGTGCTTATCTTCTCGCGTATTCGCGAAGAGCTTGCCTCCGGGGCCTCGATTCAGGGTGCTATTAGTGCCGGTTATGATCGCGCCTTTGTGTCAATTCTCGATGCTAACGTTACAACGCTGATTGTCGCACTAATTTTGTTCCTCATTGGCTCTGGCCCGGTACAGGGTTTTGCGGTAACACTGTCGATTGGTATTTTGACATCGATGTTTACGGCCATTCTTTTGACTCGCTCGCTGGTTAATTTAACCGTTGGCGGACGCAAAATTGAAAAGCTTTGGATATAAGGAGAAGATAATGACTGAATTAAAAGTGTATAACTTTATGGGCATCCGCAAAATTGCGTTGGTCTTCTCTGCTGTCTTACTGCTAGTTTCTATAGCCTCGCTGTCGATTAACGGACTGGTGCTGGGTCTGGATTTTTCCGGCGGCACTCAGGTTGAAGTGGGTTATGAAAAGCCGGCGGACGTAGGTGTGTTACGTAAACAGTTGGAGTCTGCAGGTTTTGAAGGTCCGGTGGTCGTTCACTACGGTTCCGAGACTGATGTGCTTATTCGCCTGCAAGGCAAGCCGGATAAAGATCTGGCAGAAAAAGTATATTCGGTACTGCAGAGCAACGGTGAGCAGATCGAGCTGCGTCGTGTCGATTTTGTTGGCCCTCAGATTGGTGAGGAACTCCGCGAAGAAGGTGGCTTGGGTATGTTAGCGGCGTTAATCGTTGTGATGCTCTATGTGGCTATACGCTTTCAGTTTAAATTCTCGGTGGGTGCAGTGCTGGCACTGGCTCACGATGTGATTATCACTCTGGGTGTCTTCTCACTAGCGCGTTTGGAGTTCGATTTAACCGTACTGGCAGCGGTGCTGGCGGTAGTCGGTTACTCGCTCAACGATACCATTGTGGTCTCTGACCGTATTCGTGAAAACTTCCGCAAGATTCGCAAAGCCACACCGGTTGAAGTGATCAATGAGTCGCTGTCGCAGACCTTGTGGCGCACGATCAATACCTCATTGACGACCATGTTGGTGTTATTGGCGCTGTTCTTTATCGGTGGTGAGCTGATTCATAACTTTGCTATTGCGCTGATGATCGGTGTCGGTATTGGTACTTACTCTTCAATTTATGTCGCCGCGACGGTGATGTTGGCGCTTAATGTGGACCGTGAAGATCTACTTGAGCCAGTTGAAGGTGAGCTGGTCGACGACCTTCCTTAAAAAACAATTTAGCTGTTCAGGCGGCATTCTTTGAATGTCCGCCTAGAACGGTGTTTAAACCCTTTTTCGATCCTTCTCGTTCCGTTCGGCTCAAATAAATAAACCTACAGTTGTTGTGCTATCTTAATCGGAGGGTATTTATATCCACGGATTTTCAAAGGATTGCAATCATAGAGGTATAGCATTGACCGTTACTGAATCACCAACTTTTTTGCCGATGAAAGCTTTCTGCGCAGGAATTTTGATCATCACTGGCTTACTATCCGCTTGCTCACTAATGCCTCAGCAAAGCGCTTCGAGCTGTCCCAGTGTAGAAGTTGTCGAATTGCCAGTGCCCAAAATGACCTGCCCGGAGCCGCAGATTGTTGAGCGTATAGTGACCAAGACAGTTATTGCGCCGCTACCCCCCATGGCCAGCACTGCCGGCAAATTGCATCTGCCTATCGTGGGTGCTGTGGAGTGGGCAAAAGTTGAACCCGCCGATCTCTGGGTGGAGTCGCGAATCGATACCGGCGCAGATACCACCTCCATTCATGCCGAAGATATTCAACTGATTGAAAAAGATGGCAAACGTTACGTTAATTTTGTGCTGATTGATGCGGTTACTGGCAGCAGGCATCCTCAGGAATTAAGACTGCGTCGGCGAGTGCTGATCAAGCAGAGTGATGGCCCGGACCAACGTCGCTATGTTGTTCGCATGTGGGTGACTCTGGGTGAAACGCGCTCTAGAATTGATGTTAATCTTACTGATCGCACTAATTTTGAATACCCACTATTGATTGGCCGCAACTTTCTGACCGATACCCTGATTGTTGATGTCAGTCGCCATCACACCATGCCTGTTCAGCAGCCATCTATTAATGATTAACTCAAAGGTTCAGATTGGTTTAATCGCCGGTGTGTTTATAGCGCTGGGGATAGGTCTTACCCTTTACAAGGCAATCAGTCTCGATTTGCCCCTAGTACCAGACCAGTACCGTGAGGTGTGGACGGTTGAATCAAAAACCAGTTTTGCACCGACTAACTTACGCAGTCATTCTCAGTTCGATTTGCAAAGCAAGGCGTCGGTTAATGTTGAGTTGAGATTACCCTCTGCTCAGGCCGGTTGGGTGATTCTTGAAGAGCACTTCGCCTCTTCGGGCTTTGGATTTTCAATTGTTGAAGACGGAACTGGCAGCAGTGTGGCGCGCTGGACTCGCCAAGAATTAGATCGGGCTACAACGCTCTACTATAAAATGCAGATTTATCGCGCCAGCGAAAATAGCAGTCTGCCTGCGCTACCTGTGACTGCGTTGCAGAAGCCGCTATTGGAACCCGATCAACAGGCTGCAATGGACCGTCTGGTCGATAGACTTCAGGTACAGTCGTCAAATATTGAAAGTTTTGTGCAATTGCTGTTGCAGGAGTTTCTTCGCGATTCCCCGGATCAGGACACGCTTTTCCTGATCGACTCCTATGAAGATGATGCCTTTGCAGTACAAATGGATGTGTTGGCGATGGCAGATATTAGCGCCCATAAGATCCGCGGTATTGTCTTGGAAGATGGCCGCCGTCGGCAGACTCTTAGCTCGCTGCTTGAAGTTTACACCGGAGAGCGCTGGGCTATCTTTGATCAAGGCACTGCCAGCGCCGGATTGCCGGACAACTTCTTTATCTGGCAGCGTGGTGATGGCTCGGTGTTGAATGTGGTTGGTGGTCGCGACTCGAGCCTTGAGTTTGCCCTGGTCAGCAACAGTCTGCCGGCAAAAGCCGTGGTCGGCATGGAGCAGCGTTCCGATAAATTCGCACTGTTAGATTTCTCGATTTACACCTTACCGGTTGAACAGCAGGGTATTTTTAAAGGTCTGCTATTGATTCCTGTCGCCGCGCTGGTGGTGGTGTTTATGCGCGTACTGGTCGGCGTCAGAACGTCCGGCACCTTTATGCCAATACTGATTGCACTGGCGTTTATTCAAACCACATTATTTATTGGTCTGGCGATTTTCCTCGGTTTAATCGGTATAGGGCTGTGGATTCGCTCCTATCTCAGTCACCTTAACCTGCTGCTAGTTGCACGGGTGGCAACGGTGATTATTATGGTTATTTTACTGATGGCTGCCCTAGCGGTTATCAGCTACAAGCTGGGAATTGATCAGGTATTAACCGTTACTTTTTTCCCCACCGTCATTGTCGCCTGGACTATCGAGCGCATGTCGATTCTCTGGGAGGAAGAGGGCGGTCACGAGGTGTTGATTCAGGGCAGCGGAAGTCTGCTAGTGGCAGTAATGGCCTATCTGGTGATGTCCAACCCTCTAGTTGAACACCTTACATTCAACTTTCCTGAATTGACTCTAAGCCTTCTCGGCGTGATTCTTCTGCTCGGTAAATATACCGGTTACCGTCTCTCCGAGTTCTACCGATTCCGGGATATGGGTTCTCGATAGAATGATGGCCAAGCTGATTTCGCCCTTTGAACTTCGCGATCTCGGTATTCTGGGCATGAATGCCCGCAATATCGGCTTTATCGGCCGCTATAACCAACGCAAAAACTACCGTCTTGCCGACAATAAGTTGCTGACCAAAAGTGCCGCTGTGGCGCGGGGTATTCCGGTTCCCGAACTCTATGGCACGGTAGAATACCAGTTTCAGGTTAAAACCATGCTCAACAGCCTTAGCGGGCGTGATAGTTTTGTCATAAAGCCAGCGCAAGGCAGTGGCGGCAAGGGGATTTTGGTCATTACCGGCCGCGATGGAGATCAGTTTGTAAAGTCCAGTGGGGTCTTGATTGATGAGCGCGAGGTGCGCCGTCACAGCTCCAATATACTCGCTGGGCTACATAGCCTTGGTGGCCGCAATGACTGTGCGATGATCGAAGCCCTAATTGATTTTGACCCAGTACTGAAAGATTACAGTTTTGAGGGTGTTCCGGATATTCGTGTGATTGTTTTTCGAGGTGTCCCGGTAATGGCCATGATGCGCTGTGCGACTCACAGCTCTGATGGCAAGGCCAACTTGCATCAGGGTGCCGTGGGCGTAGGCATTGATATAGGCACTGGGCAGAGTATCTGCGCGGTGCAACACAACCGCATTGTCAGCCAACACCCAGATACTGGCATTAGCTTTAATCAGTTAAAGATACCCCATTGGCAGCAGGTATTAGAGCTGGCAGCCAGCTGTGCCAGCATGACAGGACTCGACTATTTGGGCGCCGATATAGTGCTGGATAAGCAGGCTGGAGTAATGTTGTTAGAGCTCAATGCACGCCCTGGTTTAGCGATTCAGGTGGCCAATCAGGCAGGCCTTCGCCACCGTCTGGCGGCGGCGACAAAGATTGCTGAACTGACAGATAATCAGGCTGAAAAAATCACCTTGGCGCGCCAACAATTTAGCTGTGCCACTGTTGCCAGTGGTCAGCTATCAATGAGCATCCTATAAGTTTTTAGTTTGCAGCCATCTGTAGTTAAAAATTGCACAGAATAGATAAAACCTAGTCAGTGCTGCTAATGGCTCTTCTCATAATCATTTATTCGCAATTTCTATTGCTTAATCAACTGCTAAACTCTTGATTAATAGCTCAATCAAGCATTTAAAAATGCCTTACTTTACACAGGCCACTTTACGCAGGCCACCTTACAGATACCCAAAGGAACTGGAGTTTAAATTATGTCGGTTTTCACACACCGCGAGTTCGATAACCATCAGCAGATTGCTTTCTTCAATGATAAAAAAACCGGTTTAAAGTCAATTATTGCCGTACACAATACCAATCTTGGTCCAGCACTCGGCGGCTGCCGAATGTGGCCTTATGGGACAGAAGGCGAAGCGTTGACCGATGTGCTTAGGCTCTCCAAAGGGATGACCTACAAGTCGGCGTTGGCCAACCTTAAATTGGGGGGAGGCAAGGCGGTTATTATCGGTGATCCCCGCACCGAAAAGAGTGAGGATCTGCTCTATGCCATGGGCGATTTTATTGAGGGTCTTGGCGGCCGCTATATCACTGCGGAAGACTCTGGAACCTCGGTAGCGGATATTCTAAAAATGGGTCAGCGCACCGGTTATGTCAGTGGTGTCGACAAAGCCTCTGATCATGGCGGCGATCCATCACCGAGTACTGCTTATGGTGTGTTTGTCAGCCTGCGTGAAGCCGTGGCCTACAAGCTTAAGCGTACCAATCTGGAAGGCCTTAAAGTCGCCATTCAAGGGCTGGGTAACGTTGGCTATCGTCTGGCGGAGTACCTGCACAAAGCCGGCGCAGAACTCTATGTCACGGATATAGTTCAGGCCAATGTCGACCGCGCTGTTAAAGAATTAAATGCCATCGCCGTTGCCGGTGATAAAATATTCTCTCTGGATGTGGATGTATTTGCACCCTGTGCCTTGGGTGCAGCGATTAATGATCAAAGTATCGAGCAGCTCAAGGTATCAATTGTGGCTGGTGCTGCCAATAATCAGCTGGCCACGCCTATTCATGGACAGATTTTGCACGATCGCGGAGTGTTGTACGCGCCGGATTACGTAGTTAATGCCGGGGGCATTATTGATGTTTACTACCAGCGCAAAATGCTCAGCGCCGATTACAGCGCGGCCAATTATTCCACGGATCTATCGACAAAAGTGGAGGGTATTGGCACCACCCTTCGAGAGATATTTGTTCGCAGTGATGCGGAAAATACCCCCACTTTTGTGATAGCTGATCGGGTCGCTGAGGAGCGCTTTAACGGTGGCAATAATCTGCGGCAACCGGCTAAACCAAATGATCCAGCGGTAGCTCAGTCTTGTAGCAAATCGGTTTAAGGGAAAAGCTACTTTTCACATGATCCAGGCCCTCAACCTGGGTCAATTTGTCGAGAAATTTCTGGTAGGCGTGCAGATCGGGTGCGACCACGCGTATCAGGTAATCATAATCCCCAGTCATTAAATAGCATTCCATAACCTCCGGCCAGTTAAGCGCCTGATGGGCAAAATGGTCGAGATCCTTCTTCACCTGATGGTGCATGGTGACCTGCACAAATACAGTCACAGGCAGTCCCGCTTTTAGAGGGTCAATCAACGTCACCCGCCTGCTGATATAGCCGAGATTTTCGAGGTTTTTCACTCGTCTGGAACAGGGCGAAGGCGACAGGCAAACCTGGTCAGCCAGTTCTAAATTTGACATTCCCGCATCGGTTTGCAAAAAATTGAGAATTTTCCAATCAATACTATCTAATTTGTATTCATTCATAGGGCTTCTATACTTTTTATATTGATTAACGTTCCATTCGATCCCATTAACCAGCGCGCAAAAAACAGCTGGATAATTCGGAACAGGCCAACAGCTTTAATAAGTTAGATCAGGTCGCAGGGTTCTGCCACAGTCCGTACTGTATTTGGTGTTTAGTCTGAGTATAGGAAACATTGCGCAATATTTCGTTATTAAATCTAACCTTTGCGCTACAACTTATCTTTACTGGCTGTGGGGCTTCAGTTCTTTGGCAGGATTCTCTAGCTGTCATCATGCTAATTTTACGCCTTGGCATAAGAGCTTATAAAAGCTAATCAAAGGGTTTAAATAGAGTATTAATTTAACCCTGAATGATTAAGCAAAAACGGAATTGCAGGGGTGTCATATGGCTATTAAAAATGCACAACAAAATGCAGCAACTAAAAATGAAATAAACACACCAGTGTTTGTTGATGGATCCGCTTTAACTATTCCCACACTCAGTGTTTTAAAGGCGGATGGCAGTCTGAAAAATGCTGCCAAAGCGCCAAAATTAAGCCAGAAACTGGCTAAAAAGATCTACAGCGACATGGTTTATACGCGCACTCTCGATGAACGCATGGTCGGTGCACAGCGACAGGGGCGGTTGAGTTTTTATCTAACCTGTACCGGTGAAGAGGCCTCGGTGGCTGGAACTATTGCCGCCTTTAATGGCGACGATATGGTGATGGGTCAATACCGCGAGCAGGTCGCGTTGCGCTTTCGCGGCTTTACCACCGAGCAGTTTATGAACCAGCTGTTCAGCAATGTTAAAGATCTTGGTAAAGGACGCCAGATGCCAGTGCATTACGGTTCTCGTGAGCTGCACTTTATGACTATTCGCTCGCCTCTCGCCACGCAGATCCCTCAGGCTGCGGGCTACGCCTATGGCCAAAAGTTGGCCGGCAATAATGCCTGCACACTCTGCTATTTTGGTGATGGCGCTGCCTCGGAAGGGGACTTTCACGCAGGTCTCAATATGGCCGCAGTTTTGAAGAGCCCGGTGGTCTTTGTGGTGCGAAATAATGGCTATGCAATTTCTACACCCTCCTCTGAACAGTATGCCGGTGATGGTATTGCCCCGCGCGGTGTCGCCTACGGTATTAAGACCATCCGTGTCGATGGTAATGATATTCTCGCGGTATACGCCGCCGCCGTTGCAGCGCGAAAAATTGCCGTAGAACAACAACAGCCAGTGTTAATTGAAACCATGAGTTATCGACTCGGTGCCCACTCAACCTCTGATGACCCCAGCGGCTATCGCAGCCCCGAAGAAGAGGAAAATTGGCGGCAGAAAGATCCGATTAACCGCATGAAAAATTGGTTGATCAAACAGCAGTGGTGGGACGAAAGCCTTGACGAAAATCTGCATAACGAATTTCGTGCTGAGATTCTTGCCGAGCTTAAACTGGCCGAGAAGCGCCCCAAACCGCCTCTCGAAGATTTGATTAACGATGTTTACAAAACACCGCCGACCCATCTGGTTGAGCAATTTAATTCCTTGGAAAAGCATATCGCCAAATATCCCGATAGCTACCCGGTGAACAACCCAGTCAACAACCCAGACAGCAACCCAGACAGCAACCGAATGCATGGGGAGGGCTAATTGATGACCGAACTAACAACAACCCGAATGAACTTACTCCAGGCAGTTAACAATGGTCTCGATATGGCCATGGCCGCCGATCAAAAGGTCATCTGCTTGGGCGAAGATATCGGCAAGTTTGGTGGTGTTTTTCGCGCCACCAGCCATCTTCAGGACAAATATGGCAAGCCACGCTGTTTTAATACTCCGCTCACCGAACAGGGTATTGCCGGTTTCGCCATTGGGCTTGCAGCTCAGGGTTCGGTAGCCGTGGCAGAGATTCAGTTCGCTGACTATATCTTTCCCGCCTTCGATCAGATTGTTAATGAGGCGGCCAAATTCCGCTATCGCAGTGGCGACGAATTTAACTGCGGTGGCCTGACTATTCGCGCACCCTATGGTGGCGGTATTGATGGTGGCCTCTATCATTCCCAATCCCCCGAGGCCTATTTCTGTCACACGCCAGGGCTAAAGGTGGTTATTCCAAGTAATCCCTATCAGGCTAAAGGACTGTTGCTGGCGGCTATCCGCGATCCGGACCCGGTGATCTTTTTTGAACCCAAAGCCATCTACCGCGCCTCGGTAGGCGAAGTGCCAGAGCATGACTATGAATTGGCTCTGGGTGTTGCAGAAGTCGTGCAGCAGGGCACCGATATTACCCTCTTGGGTTGGGGGGCACAGATGATTCAAATTAATAAGGCTGCCGAACTGGCCGCCGCTGATGGAATTTCCTGTGAAGTGATTGATCTTTGCACACTGCTGCCCTGGGATAGAGGCACTGTTATTGACTCGGTGAGTAAAACCGGCCGCCTGTTGATCAGCCATGAAGCGCCGTTGACGGGTGGCTTTGCCGGTGAAATCGCCGCCACTATTCAAGAGCGCTGTTTCTTAAGTTTGGAAGCACCTATTACCAGAGTGACTGGATTGGATACGCCATTTCCGCTGATTCAGGAAAAGCAGTATTTGCCAGATCACCTAAAAATTTATGAAGGGATTAAATCGAGCCTAGCTTTTTAATAAAGCATTTTGACTGCTCGTAAAACAGAGCTATTTGTTGGATTTCAAGGAGAGAGAAATGCAAAAAGATTTTATATTGCCGGATATTGGTGAAGGTATTGTCGAGTGCGAAGTGATCGAATGGAAGATCAAAGAGGGCGATAAGATTGAAGAAGATCAAATTGTTGTCGATGTCAGCACCGACAAAGCCATTGTTGAAATTCCCTCCATGTACAACGGCCGGATTACTAAGCTGCATTACGCTGAAGGTGACACCGCCAAAGTCCATCAACCACTGTTTGTGATTGAATTAGACGGCGCGGAAGCAGAGAGCAGCTCTTCTGCTGACAATAAATCTATGCAGCCAGCCAGCGCAGTTGTTGAAGAGGTGGCCGAGCCCTGTGAAATCCAAGCAACTGGCGACAGCCACAAAGTATTAACCACCCCAGCGGTGCGCAAAATGGCCCGCGAACACCAATTAGATTTAGCCACCATAGTGGGGACAGGTAAGCAGGGCCGCGTATTAAAAGAAGACGTACTCGGTTTTTTGGCCGCGGATAAACCAGTAACCTCTCAGGTGTCGGTGGACAATCGAGTGGAGCCTGTCAACCGCACTGAACCGATAAAAGGCGTGCGCAAGATAATGGCTGAGCGTATGAGTGAAGCGGTCTCAACCATTCCTCATTTCACCTATGTCGATGAAGTAGATGTCACGGCATTGATGACGTTGCGACAGGATCTGAAAGACAGTTATGGCACGGATGAACTAAAAATAACCCTGATGCCGTTATTTATTAAAGCACTGTCCTTGGCGATAAAAGAATTTCCGATTCTCAACAGCCGTACTAACGATGATTTTAGTGAGCTGACCTACGTTGCCAGCCACAACATAGGCATGGCAGTGGATGGTAAAACCGGCCTATTGGTGCCTAATATTAAGAATGTACAGCAGTTAGGTGTACTGGATATAGCCCGGGAAGTCATGCGTTTAACCGCGGCGGCTCGCAGTGGCAAGATTGACCCCAAGGACCTATCCGGCGGTACCATCACTATTTCCAATATTGGTGCTATTGGTGGCACTGCAGCGACACCGATTATCAATAAGCCCGCGGTGGCGATTGTCGCGCTGGGTAAGATTCAGACCCTGCCGCGTTACAGTGATCAGGGCGACTTGGTGGCACGCAAAATAATGACGGTTAGCTGGTCTGGTGACCACCGGGTAATTGATGGCGGCACCATAGCCCGATTTAATAATTTATGGAGCCGCTATTTAGAGGCGCCATCGACCATGTTTGTAGCTATGACCTAGGAGCTATGACCAAAAGGTTATTATTAATTTTTTAGGTTTGAGCTTTTTGCATTGAGGTAATAGAAGCATGAGTTTACATGAGAGCAAAAACCTACAGCATTTCTATATCAATGAAGAGCAGTCGTTTTATCTGCTCAGTCATAAAGATGCCCACAAACTAAAGAGCTGGTTAGAGCTCTGTGAGTCCCAGTTAGAGCGTCTGGGTTATAGCAATATTGAGTTAATTGGCAACGGTGCTTACGGGTTTGTCTTTGCCGGCACCAGCGGCTCGGGCGAGGACTCAAAAGCCCAGCAATATGTATTTAAATTCTCCCGCATCACATTGCCTCAGCATATTAAAGACCGCCTTGAGGAGGAGGGCTTTATGCTTAGTCAGGTAGAGCATCAGGGTATTCCAGAGTTTATAGCCTTTCAGAATGTTCGCGGCCAATCGATCTTAATGATGTCTCGCGCAGCGGGCATTAATCTGCAGGAGTATGCCCGCAAGGTCGGCAGGCTTGAGCCGCGTCTAGTCTTAAAGATTGCTGCACAGATGTCAGATATCCTTCTTCGCCTGCGCAACAATTCCGGACGCTCAACTATAGTTCACGGCGATATAAAGCCCTCCAACATTATGTTTGATACACAGAGCGAAACGGTGTCGCTAATTGACTGGGGTGCGGCTGTGGTTGCCCAAGAAAATCATCTCGGTGATCGTATCGACAGTCTCGGTATAGATGCGATTAATATGGAATTTCAAAAGAGCAACGCAAAACTCGGTGATATCTATTTTATCGGAGAGGAACAGTTGCAGGCCGACTGCTCCTCTCCGCGTTTTGATGAGCAGGGGCTCGCCGGAACTCTCTACGCATTGGCTTCAGGGCAGGGCAGCCGCTTTGGAACAAAGGTCATCACTGCGGAATCACTGGGTCTGCCGATAGAATTTGCCAGAACTCTGGCCGGCATGCTCGATGACGATGCCGATACTCGCTGCAGAGCAGGGGACTACTTTTTCGAAAATATGCGCTATATGAAGCATATTGTCAGTCGCTCAGAGCCCGCCATAAAGGCTCAGGAAGAGTCACTTATTCCACTGCAGATTACCTCCAGTGAAGTGGCGGTAGAGACTGTGGTGTACAGCTCACGCAAGGGATTCCTCCGTCAGGAGATTGGTTCCGACGTGTTTGAAGCTCAGCCCCGCTATGCCAAACATCCACTGGTGGGAAGTCTGGGGGGCTATGGTGAGTATAAAAATTATCTCAGCGGTATGGGCGATACTGAAAAGGCCTTTGTGATTGCGGTTACCCATCTTGGCCGTTATCCCGTCGCGGGCGGTCTGGCGGTTAGATGGGATGATGGTGGTGTCTATATAGACTCCAATCTCAATCTCTACGATGCTGAATATGCTCCAGCGTTGATCACTGCAATTAACAATGTGGTATCTCTGGGTCGTGCGATCAATAAAAAAGGGGTGTTTAAAAGCTGTATGTTTGATGCGCGAAAAACCCTGCATATAGAGCGTGAAAATGCCCAGCAGAAATTTTTGGTCGACTCGGGCTTGCAGATTTCCTTTGAAATAGGAAAGCTCTTGCCTTCAGAGATAAGTCCTTCAGAGATTAGCCGTTCAGATAATGACGATAACAAAACTCGCCTGCACTCCTACTTTGAAGATGGCAGTGATCCCGATGAGAGGCTCCAGCTGCCGGAGTCAATTATGCAGATACTGGCCGTTATGAATCAGATACATCACACCGGTTGTATTATTTTTGAGGCGGTGGAGAAGGATTTAAAAATTCATAACTATTTCACCCTGCTCGATAAATCTAGGGAGCAGGAGTTTCGCGGGTGTCTCAGTGAGATACTGACCAATCTTGATCAGATTAATGGCCTGGGAGTGTCAGGCTTTATGAAGTTACCCTATAAAAACACCAAGTTTTTTAGCCGTCAGGAAAAGCGATCAGACAGTTTTTGTAGGCAGGGGCAAGCTTAGAAACTCACCTAGGGTAGCGTTTAACCTGCACCCTTTAGGGATGCAGGTTATCGCGTTTTAGTCAGTAATGCTAAGCCGTATCCAATTCATATTCCATGAAGGCCCCACAGCATTAATACGCAGGATTTGTGGGCCAGCTTGTAAATTTATCGTTGCCGACTGGGTTATCCAGTTTTGCCAACCACCAGTATTGGGCACAGTCTGTCGATTTATCTCTACCCCATCAACCAGTGCTGTAAAGCCATTGCTACCCAGGTCACTGGCGAGTCTATATTCAATAAGGTAGCTGCCTGTGGTCTCTACATCAATGCTGTATTCCAGCCAGTCGCCAGTATCCACATAGCCGATATTTCTGCCACCGCCAGTACCACCACCGCTATCAGTAGAGGTCTCAATCTGAATGCCACTCATAGCTGCAAACTGCTCCGCTTCAATAGTGCCTGGAACCGAGAAAGTGATCTGTGGTTGAGTTGTTCCACCACCTGATGTGTCCAAATTGTCACCCAGAGTATCTGTGTCCAGATAGGTTAAACCAAAACCGTAGGCGAACAAGGGATCGTAATCTGGATCATTGCGATTGAGGACGAACTGGTCGGAGCTATTTGGCCAAGAGAATGAAAGCTTGCCGCTAAAATCGTAGTTGGTGGCGCCAGCGCCAGTTTTGAAAATCACATCCGCCACGCCTGCGCCCTCACTACCGGGTAGCCATGCCGCGACAAAGGCATCTGAGGCGTTAAGCTCTTTGTTTACCCACAGTGGGCGACCGGATAAAAAGATTGATACCACCGGTATGTCCTGTGCGCGCAGAGATTCCAGAAGCGCCAAATCCGATTTGTTACCGCTTTGGTACTCAATATTATTTAAATCACCGAAACCCTCGGCATAGGGCGATTCACCAAAGACTACAATGGCGACATCGGGAGTAGTGTCGGTAAAAGTACCTCCGGTATTCAATCTTGTAGTGCCGCCTGCGGCGTCAACTATCGAGCGAATTCCCTCATAGATAGAAGTGGCACCGGGGAAATCGCCGTTGGCATTGTCGACACCCTGCCAGCTTAGAGTCCAGCCACCGCTCTGCTTGCCAATATTGTTAGCGCCACTGCCGGCAACAAGAACGTTGGAATTGCGTGTCAGCGGTAAAAGGTTGTCGCTGTTTTTCAGCAACACCAATGATTCACGCACTGCCTGACGGGCAATAGCGCGGTGCGCCGGAGCACCTATCAATGAATTGTTATTGGCATGAAGTCGGCTGGAAGGTTTAACCTTGTCAGCAAAGCCGGCACGCATTTTTACCCGCAGTATTCGGGTTACTGCATCGTCGATACGCGACATAGGAATAGTGTCGTTTTCGACCTGAGCAATAGTGTTTTGAATAAATTGCTGCCAGACAAAGGGCACCATGATCATATCAACGCCGGCAATAATAGCCTGAGCACATTGGTTATCTGAACAGCCCGGCACCTGACCATGGCCATTCCAGTCGCCGATAACAAAACCATCAAATCCCATCTGGTCTTTTAAGATATCAGTCAGCAGATACTGGTTGCCATGAAGTTTAGAACCGTTCCAGCTGTTGTAGGTAGCCATCACTGTCTGCGCGCCTGCACCCAGTGCAGAGATATAACCCTGACCATGAATATCCCGCAATTCGACTTCACTGACGACAGTATTGCCCTGATCGACGCCGTTCTCGGTACCGCCATCACCGATAAAATGTTTCGCGGTGGCAATGACATGAGCCGGCCCAAAACGATCGGCATCACCACCCTGTAAACCGCTAACAATTTCACCGGCATAAGCTTTGACGATTTCCGGATCTTCGGAAAAACCCTCATAGGTTCTACCCCATCGATCGTTGCGAACAACGGCCAGTGTTGGAGCAAAAACCCAGTCGATACCTGTAGCAGCTACTTCAAGAGCCGTAGCCTCACCAATCTGACCCATCAGTTCGGGGTTGTTGGCTGCGCCAAGGCCTATATTGTGGGGAAAGATCGTGGCGCCAATAACATTGTTGTGTCCGTGCACTGCATCTGTACCCCAAATCACCGGAATACCCACACCGCCATCGCTGGTATCTGTGCTCGCCACATAGAAGCTATCGGCAAGGGCAACCCAATCAGCCACACTTGAATTCTTATTACCATTTGGCCAGGAGCCGCCGCCATTCAGTACCGAGCCGAGGTTGTACTGACCGACCTGAGCCGCGCTAATCTGGCCAATTTCAGCTTGCACCATCTGACCCACTTTTTCAGCAACGGTCATCTCAGCCAAAATAAAGCCCACAGCAGCATCCACATCGTCGGTTACCGCGCTATTTACGGCGGGCCAGGAAAAGGGCGTGTTTGCAGCAATAATATTTATAGAAACTGTTGCTGTGGATAGATCACCATCGGCATCAGTAATTTTATAAGTGAAGCTATCATTGCCACTAAAGCCAGAAGTAGGAGTGTAGGTCGCAGTCCCATCGGTACTCACCATCACAGAACCATTTTCAGCGCCGCTATCCAGACTGAAGATGACTGGACTGTCTTCAAGCCCGGTATCGTTGCTGCTGAGATTCGCGGTTAATAAAGTATCTTCATCAATACTAAAACTGTCGGCCACGGCTTCAGGAGTATTGTCTACAGGTGGTGGGTTGGGAGTTGGGTTAGGAGTAGGGTCGGGGTTAGGCGTTACGATTGCCGCTGAGTTTCCACCGCCACCGCAAGCACTTAGTGTAGTGGCAATAATAATCAATCCAATATTGCGTCGAATGGTCGTCAGGTTAAGTATTGATCTGTTTTGTATTTTTTTGCCCACCGAATTCTATCTCCATAAAAAAAATTTATTGATTACCCTCACCTAATTTGGGTTCAAAAAGAATGTGGTTGAGCCTAAAGGTAATGAATTTAGGACGAAATGCCCTCAGGCTGCGAAGCAGGTGCGCTTTATCTAAAGGGCGAGAGTCCTGGGGTAAATTGGGGTCAGATGAGAGTTTTTCGTTGCGTCTCGTCCAAACTCTGCCGTGGGCATGGTTTGTGAACCTCAAAACGGTTCAAGTCCCGGTTGGGATGATTTACGATAGATGGAAAGTGCAACCGAATAGGCTTTGGATATCTATGGTGCCAGAAGAGGACTCCTTAAAATAATCTAACTATATGTTTTTATTAAATATTGTTTAAAATATGAACTCTGAATGTTACTTTCAGTGTTGCAATGGTCCAGCGTCTTTAATCTTTGGGTGTGGTTTTTTAACCGTGTTTGCCAATTGCTGGAACTGCCAGCTATAGATGTGATGGTTAATGTCGTCACCAAAGCGCCATTTTCTATACACATCACAAAAATATGTATAGAAAGTTGATATACATATACTGCCGCTAATACATAGAAATAGCCGGAAATGGATATGACCGTTAACCTCAATCCAGATGATGCTCATCTTGCGCCTTTACCCTTGGTGGGTGAAAGCAACCTAGAGTCCGTAGCACTGCTCAAACAGGTGGCACAAGCTCATCGCTATTTGGCTGAGCTGAAAGGTGTTGCCAAAGCCATCCCCAATGAAGCCATTCTAATTTCTACCTTGAGCATGCAAGAAGCCAAGGACAGTTCGGCTATCGAGAATATATTTACGACTCATGATCAGTTGTTTCAGTCGCAAGTGTTGGGTGGGCACCAGATCAACCAAGCCACAAAAGAGGTTGAGAACTACCGACGGGCCTTATGGGAAAGCTACCAGAAAACCGCAGCATCTGGGCTGATTCGTCTAAATGACATACTTGCCACACAAGAAGTTGTAGAGCCCAATAAGCCAGGCTTGAGAAAAATACCCGGCACAGTGACTGGTAATGCCAGTACAGGACAGGTTATTTACACACCTCCCCAACACCCTGATGATATCCAGTCCTTGATGGCTAATCTGGTTGAATATATCAATGATGATGCTCTTTCAGACTTGGACCCACTGATAAAAATGGCGATTATTCACCATCAGTTCGAGAGCATTCACCCATTTTACGATGGTAACGGTCGAACCGGACGAATCCTTAATATTTTGTATCTGGTAAAAAATCAGCTGCTGGACTTGCCGATTTTATACCTGAGCCGCTATATCGTCGAAACGAAAGACGACTACTATCGCCTATTGCAATCCGTTAGGGAGCAAGGCGAGTGGGCCGAGTGGGTGAGTTATATTGTGAAAGGTATTGAGGTGACCGCAAAGGAGACGATTGACTTTGTGCATCAGATGCGTGACCTGATAATGCTCACCAAGCAACGCATGCGTACAGAATTGCCTAAAATGTATAGTCAGGAGTTACTGAATAACCTTTTTTTTCATCCCTATA
>Ga0206125_10000905_pt1 | contig 37000 bp, 35 predicted proteins | sample Helgoland_Spring_4_FD_148598 | JGI IMG/M metagenome (GOLD analysis project Ga0206125, IMG submission 148598) | Pelagic subsurface seawater microbial communities from Kabeltonne, Helgoland, North Sea - Helgoland_Spring_Bloom_20160331_1 | ecosystem: Environmental > Aquatic > Marine > Epipelagic ... | reverse complement strand
ATCACCTGATGAATTTCATCCAACGAAAATAAAGCTAAAGGGTAAAGATATTCAAGTCATCGTACCAGCAACTGAAATTGATGGTGAAGCACATTTATTCTATAAAGACACTGTAAATGGAAAAATTTCTATGAAATTTGATGGTGGTGTTTTTAACAAAATAGGGGCTGGATTATTTTTAAAAGAAAATTAATAAAATAGTATCATTAACTTAGTTTTCGTTACTATAAATATCGGCTTTAATTGAATAATTTCTTATCTCTAAATTTACAAATCGTTTACAAATTTAAAATGGGTGTCTGTAACTTACCGGTTTAAAATAGAAATCAGATAGACCATTTTTTCTCCTAACGGGTAAGTTGGTGGCTTAAACCCACCCAGGGTTACCAAAAAAGGTGTTGATCAACTTATTAGATACTAATATGAGACTAGTTATATTTGTTTAGAGACGAAAATTTATGTATCGAGTTATATTCATATTAATATTAATAAATACTCAGCCTGTCTTTTCACAGACGCAGTCAATACAGATAAAAACTGATATAGCTTACTCTTCAAAAAGCTTTTTAGGCGTAAAAAATAAACATAGAGATTCAAATAAAGATATAGCAAAACTTGATTTAATATATGTCAACAAAAACTTAACATCACAACTTTCATTAAATTACAATCAAAATAATACTTACACCCTTGATGGTTCCTATCTTCAATACACCTCAGGTATTATAACTTTTGGAGTTGGTTCAATAGGCCGTAATTGGTCTTTTTCAGACAATACATCTCTTATCTTGTCGCAAAATGCTCGCCCCACTCAATCTATTTATCTAAAATTAGAAAATAAGTTTAATTATGACTGGTTACCATCAGAAGCTAATTGGTCATTTGAATCTTTTAATGGTATCAATGAAGGCGCTTTAAATAATACAAATTCAATCTTAACTGGTTTTAGAGCTATATTAACTCCAGTTAAAGATTTACAGTTCGAATTAGTCCAAACTAGTCAATGGGGTGGCAAGGGCTATAGTTTAGGAATATCAAATTTAAAAGCTGCTGTGTTTTCAGATACAAATATTGGCACAAACTCTAATATTAACAAAATGGCAGGTTTTGGTATTTCATACAAAATTCCTACAAAAATGACACCATTACGGATTTATGGTCAAGCGATTGGTGAAGATGAAGCGGGAAATTTACCATCATGCTATGCTTATCTAGCAGGGCTTGAATGGAAAAATATGAAATTTAAATATCCAATAACACTAGGTATTGAAACTATAGACACCCGTATAAATAGAACAAAAAATGGATATTGTGGCCCAAATACAATGTATAATAATGGAACATATAGCTACACAAATTATGGAAAAACAATGGGAGCAGCAATCGACACTGAGGGAACTTCCAAGAATCTATTTATCCGATCACAAATATCTCAGAATATAAAAGTTAAATTAGAAACAAAATCAATCGTAATTAATGATAATAATTGGTCAGGACACCGTCTTTCATCAGATCGCCAGTCGGGCTTCATAAATTCTCTTGGTCTTTCTTGGACTAAAGATAACATTAAATTTAATGGAGATATTTACAGTCAAGATTTTAATTTAGACAAAGCAAATATAAAAAATGGTTATGGTATTAGCTTTTCTTCATCAATAATATTTTAAATACAGTAATATCTTTATAGACTTTAGCATAGATATTCTTTTTGATCCTAAACAAACTATAATTTAGCTGCTGTAGCATATAAAATATATTTTCAAATTTTATTTACTAATTAATTTTAAATATGTTACCTATGATTTTAATTTACCGGAATAAAAAATGCAAGATTTATTAAATTCAGAATCTAACGATGAAATCGATCTTAGCGATTTGTTTATAACCTTATGGGCCTATAAATTATTCATTGTCTGTGCCTGTGCCCTGGGCATCGTGTTCGGTGGCTATTACGCCCTGAATGCGGAGAAGGAGTATACGTCTGCGGCTATTTTCAAAATTAACGAATATATGTCTGGCGGCGTGTCGCTTAATACGGAGTTCAGCACACTGGCCAGCTTAACGGGGTTTGGAGGCGGGCCCGCTGAATCAAGCGTACCAATGGAAATGGTAACTGGCCGAATTTTTATAGAAAAACTTGATGCAAAATTGAACTTTCAGGCGGATCATTACTTTAACAATTACGATCCCAACTCGGTCGATCCCCTTTGGAAATCTCTCATAAAAGGTGCCATCGGCTGGCAGAAATCTTCCGCCGATCCTCAAGAGAAAATTTGGCAGGGTATCGTCAAGAATTATTCCAAAAGTATTGAACTGGAAGAAACGGATAACGGGGCAACTAAAATTGTAGTTACTCACAAAAACCCGCAGCGTGCCGCCAGAATTGCTAATGTAATTATGGATGAAGTTATCTCCTCCTTAAAAAATAAGAAAGACACTGAACAAGAAGAACAGTTGTCTTACCTGTCTAATACATTGGCTGAGGCACTCAGCGACTTGGAAGCGTCCCAGTCTAGTCTTAAGCAATTCACGTTAGAGAACAGCGCATTGCCCCTAGAAAGCTTTACCGCACGCTCTTTGCTGCTTGATGGATTGCGTGAACAACTAAGCCGAACCACTGAGCTCCATGACGCAGTTGTCGCACTTTCGTCAATGCTGCAGAATAAGACGACTGACCGGAAGAGCTATTTGGCTCTACGCCAACAGTTTCCCATCGTTGATCAAGTTGAGTTCCGTCGGGTCATGGGGCAAAATGAAATTATCAACGCCTGGAATTGGCCGGAGGCCAGCTCTGTGGACGCAGTTTTTGATACGTTGACTGAACGCAAAAGCAGACTGCAGTCGCAAATAAATGCATCACAGATAGATGCGGAGCGCTCAGGCCTAGCTCTAGAAACTTACGCAAAATTGGAGCGCCAGGCTAAAATTGCCGAAGCCACTTACACTGTAATGATTGAGCAAGTCAAGGCCCAAACCATGGCGAGCGGCTACCGGCCCGATAAAACAGAAGTTTATGAATACGCATCCCCACCAATAAGTCCATCAGCGCCAAAACGCAGTCTTATTTTGGCGCTAGGGGCTGTTCTTGGCCTATTTTTTGGCACAGCGCTCTCGCTTGCATTAGCACTTCGCCGCGGCGTCTACTATTCAAGAAATTTGCTTATAACTGGCGCGCAGGCACGAATTACGGCGAGCGTCAAAACCTTGCTGCCCGTTCGTAATAAAAGTCTAAACGAACTGAATACACTGGTCATTAAAAAGCCAGGCCTAGTTCTCAGAGACTTGGCTATGGAAGTTCATAAGAGTGCTGCGACGCAAGTTGTGGTGTCAGCTTCACGCACAAAATTGACGGGCAGTGATGTAGCGCGGGCGCTAGCGAGCTATATGCAGTCTGATGATTTGAAAGTAGCGGCGATAGATTTCTCATCAAGCGCCAAAAAACTAGATACTGATCAAGAGAGGCTTTCTGTTGGATCTTTTGTCATCGCGGAGACTGCCGGCCATGTATCGATTTTGAATCCAAACGGTGATCTGACGGCAATAGAGATGTTAAGTCAAAGATGCTTTTGCAACGACATCAAGTTTCTTAACTCAACTTTTGATCTGGTGTTTTTGAGCGCTGATGACGGCGATGCGATAAGCTTACTGCGGGCCTTAGAGGGGCAAAAAACGTTCCACATAACACTTGCGAGAGTTAAGAAAACAAAATCTGCTACCTTAACTCAGATGCGCTCACTTCTTCCGATACAAGGACTGCTTTATGACTAAGTTAAAATTTATAGCATTTGCCTTTGTTTCAACCCTATTTTTGCAGAGTTGCAGCAAGGTTCTTGAACCAGTTACTTTTTTTGGTGGCAAGAAGGTTTCTGACGCGCAGAGCGCTCAAGAAGACTTCGATATAAACATTAAAAGCCTGACATTTGAAAGTGCGCGAGAAGCGAACAAGGCTCCATATCCAAGGCGGCTCATGCAGACTGGGGCCGGATCTAAGGCGAACGTGTTCAACGAAGCTGATTTTTTAACTTCAAACATACCACCTTCGTCGAAGAGCAAGGATTACCTATTGGGTATTGGCGACCAACTAAGGTACACGCAGCTGAATGAGTTTATGACGTCGCCTGCACAATTTCCAACTCAACTAACAGAGGAGGACTACCTACTTGGTGTTGGAGACGAATTGACCTTGATCCAGTTAAACGAAGCTGCCAGTGGTTTTGCCTCCATAACTGGTATTGATATAAACAATCAAAATTCTGCTGCACCCCTGTCTAGTGAAATCATCTTAAAGACTTCAGGTCTTGTTGGCACTAATGGCAACATTTTATTGTTAGGCCTCGGCAGTATTGAAGCCGAAGGCCGGTCGCTGAGTGACTTACAGACTGAAGTGCGTAACATTATAATTAGAAAAGGTCTCGCGCCTAGTTTCCAACTCGAAATAACCGGGTTTAATAGTAAAAAGGCTTTTATTTCGTCTCAAAGTATTTCGTCTCAAAGTTCAAGCGTAAATCATGCTGGTAATGTGGTCTCTATAACCAATTTACCCGTTACACTTAAAGAATTGGCCATAAATTATGGAGTGCAGCCGTCATCTGACGCTACCACTATTGTATCGCTTACGCGCGGCGATCAAAAATTCCGCATGACGGCGGGACAGTTGTTTGACAAAGCATCTCCTAGCATTCTGATACAAGATAGAGACCAGATTGAAATAGATCAGGCAGCGCCAAGCGCAACATCCATAAATGCTGTTGTGGGTTCAAGGGGGAATATTTTATTACCCGGTATTGGCAGCCTAAAAGCTGAAGATCGGTCACTGGCTCAGGTGCAGGCCCACATTAGTCGTATTCTAATAGAAGAAGGATTGGCCCCAAGTTTCCAACTTGAAGTGGCAGAGTATAGAAGCCGAAAGTTCTCCTTGGTTACAGAAAACAGCGGCATCAAAGTAGTTTCCTTAACTGATACTGAAACGGATTTGAAAGAGGCAATCCTAAGTAATATCGGAGGTAATAAAGGTAGTACGGCCTTTACATTAGTTGAGCTTACTAGGGGTGACGCTTCATATCGTATGTCTTGGCAGGAAATGCTGAGTGGCGGCGCATCAAATGTATTGATCCAAGATGGCGACACCATCAAATTGAAGGATTTTAATTATAAATTGGGTCAAGTATTTGCATTGGGTGGCGCTGGAAATGCTGGATTGGTGCCCATTGATCCATCAAAAAGGGAGACACTGGCCGACATCCTCTTCTCGACAAAGGGTGCATTTAATAATCTTCTGGCAAAACGATCAGAAGTTTACCTCCTTCGCGGACGAAATCCATCTGTTGCCTATCATTTGGACGCGCAAAATGTTTCCCGAATATTGGTCGCCGCTCAGACAGAGCTGAGGCCAAATGATATTGTTTACGTCGCCGACCGCCCAATAATCTCGTTTTCAAGGACGTTGGCTGAAATCAGCCCACTCAGAATTTTGCTTCGTGATCTTGAGGATGGTAATATCCCGTAGCTGGGACTTAAATTACCTGCCTATAAAGTATACTTATCAGGAATTAAAGGTTACTGTTTCAAGTGTCATGTTGACATGCCAATTTTTAACTGGCTTGGTAAGTTAGGCTTAATGCATTCAAGTATTTTTATTTAGTAAATTCGACTACAATACAGCAAACATTCTGACACTGAGTGTATATCTAAGAATAGCCAAATTTATGTATTTTTCCATAATATTTAGTTCCACGTTACTCTCACTGTTCTAAGTATATTACACTCAGTACTTCCAATCTACTTGATAAAGCGCAAGTAAGAATTAAGCTAAAATATTGACCCTCTTACGGTGTATAAAATAAAATTAATAAAAAGTTATAAAATACAATTTTTTGAAAACTGCAAAAATTAAAACTATTTATTCTTGTATGAAAAATTTATTTTGAAAATTGTAAAGCAAACACAATATATAAAAATAACACATATAATTATGTTAATTATATGTGTTATTTTTAGTTATAATTATAAATATTAAATAAATATTTATAGAAAAATTTTTACTGTTAAAGATAGATAAAAATTTTTATTTCCCCAAGCCTTTTATTATAACCAATATTGTATTAATTATTATTTTAAATTCAATAACATAGCTTACATTCTGTATATAATAGTTATCAATAAATGCTTTCTTTGTGGTTCCCTCTAAGCTATCTACATACCCTAATCTGATTTGTGATAACCCAGTAATACCAGGTCGAACATTGTGTCTCTCACGATATCCTTCAATATTATTCAAATATTCTAACGCATGTGGAAAATAATCTGGCCTTGGTCCAATAAGGCTCATCTCACCTTTTATAACATTTAGAATTTGAGGTAATTCATCAATACGCAATTTACGTAAAATTCTACCTAAGGATGTAACTCTATTTGTTTCAATTGGATCATCATATTTTCTAGTTATTTCTATATTGTCCGTCATAGTACGAAATTTAATCACAAAAAAAAATTCACAATTCTTACCCATACGTTTCTGAATGAAAAATAATCTACCTTGATTAAGAAATAGGTTAAAAAATAATAGAATTATTCCAACTGTAAAAAGTAAAGGAAGTAGTAGTAGGCTCAAAGTAATATCAAAAATACGTTTGTTGATCCAAAATAACTTATTTCCATATAAATATTGAGAATTTTTCATTTTTACATCATATCTTTTTAGTATCAAATTAGCACATTACTAAATTAAAATAATTAATCAATTATTATTAATATTCCCTAAAAAATTATGCTTTAAATCTGCTATCAGCTTTCTGTTATTGTTATTTATAGTCAATTTTATAAATAAGCATATTTAAAAAAAAATTTTAATCGAATTTATAATTTGAGGCTATATGCTTAATAGCCTCAACATAACCTTGAATATTACCACAACCAAAACGTTTACCATTTAAAAGTACTGTCTCAACCCTATTATTTTCTGCCTGCGTGTTGATAGAATCCGCAAGCTGAATTTCACCTCCAACACCAATAGACTGATTTCTTAATATATCAAAAATATCAGATGTAAGAACATATCGACCAATACATGCTAGGTTTGAAGGTGCATTTTCAAAGTTTGGTTTCTCTATTAGACCTGAGACCAATCCTGTTTTATTATTTGGCATAATGACACCATATTTTGATATATCAGGGCCATCAACTTTCATGACACTCAATTTAGACTTACCCGTTTTTTCATATCCACTGATAAGATCTGACGTAATACCCTTACCAGTGTATGTTAAAAATCATCGGCTAAGAGCAATGCAAACGGCTCATTGCCCACAACTCGCTCTGCGCATAGGACCGCATGGCCAAGCCCTAATTGTTCTTTTTGCCTAACAAAAACGCACTCTATACCTTCTGGTAAAATATTTTTGACCGTGTCAGCCATTTCATTTTCACCTTTTGAGTGCAAAGCCGACTCAAGTTCTTTATTACCATCAAAGTGGTCTTCAATTGCACGTTTGTTGCGACCAGTAATGAATATTAATGTATCTAAGCCTGCAGAAATAGCTTCTTCAGCAGCATATTGTATTAGTGGCTTATCTATGATGGGTAAAAGCTCTTCAGGCATTGCCTTGGTCGCAAGCAGAAACCTTGTACCTAATCCTGCTACTGGGAAAACTGCTTTCCATACCGCTGGTTTCATTTAAATACTACTTTGCTTGAGACGTACCCTTGTTAAAAAAATTTAACAAGGTTCTATATTTTCCATAATAATAATCATACTTATTAAGCAAATTGTTAATAAATTTAACTACTCATATATATAGCGCGGCGTCGTGAAGGTAAAAAGGTGCGAACGGCCGAGCAACTTGGAGGTTTTGGGGCACTCGCTGCGCGTGGGCGCCGCACAGGACTTACTGATTAAGGGCTACGACCTCGCGGCAATTATGCGCGCCGGCGGGTGACCAGATCCGAGTACAGTCTCAAGGTACTTGCGGTTTTCACAGCAAAATATTTGGAAGTGAGATGCGATTTCAGTCACATCCTTAATTTTGAACTATTTTTACGAAAATCTGCATAGGCTAAGTCCAAACCTGAACGTAAACTCGTAGGTGCAGTGTAACCAAGTGCATGCAATGTCGAAACATCCATCAACTTTCGCATTGTTCCGTCTGGCTTTGTGCTGTCAAATACAAGTTCACCCTTGAACTCGACTACATCTTTAACGGTTTCAGCAAGCTTTCTGATCGTAATGTCAGTACCAGTACCCACGTTGATATGAGGCAGCATTGGATGTGTATTTTCATCAAAAGTAATACGGGGAAGAGTATGCACATAAAGGCTGGCTTCCGCCATATCATCTACATACAAAAACTCACGCAGCGGCCTACCTGATCCCCAGACCACGACTTCTTTTTGATTATTTTCTTTTGCTTCATGGAACCGTCTGATGAGCGCCGGAACAACGTGACTATTTTCAGGATGATAATTATCTCCGGGTCCATATAGATTTGTCGGCATTACAGAACGATAATCTCTACCATACTGACGATTGTAACTCTCACACATCTTAATCCCTGCAATCTTTGCGATCGCATAAGGTTCATTGGTCGGCTCTAGTACACCCGTCAGCAGGGCATCCTCTCTCATCGGCTGCTCTACCGCGCGCGGGTAAATACACGAAGATCCCAGGAAGAGCAATTTCTGAACATCGCTCACATGCGCTGCATGGATGACACTGTTTTGTATCTGGAGGTTTTGATAAATAAACTCCGCGGGGTAGGCATTATTCGCGTGAACTCCCCCGACTTTTGCCGCTGCTAAAATAACTTCGTCAGGCTTTTCTGACCTCATAAACTCTTGAACTGCTAGCTGATCACATAGATCTAATTCTTCGCGCATACGCGTAATGATTTCGACATCCACATGGTTTTGCAACTGTCGGCATATTGCACTGCCAACCATTCCCCTGTGACCTGCGACAAAGATTTTTTTCATCACGCAGCCTCAGTTTTCGATCGACACAGGAAGTTCAAGATCATGCTCTTTTAGGAGTGCAAGGCGCCGTGCTGCCTTATGGTCTTCTGCAACCATTTCTTTACACATTTCTTGTGCTGTTATCTCAGGCTCCCACCCCAGTTCAGTTTTTGCCTTAGATGGATCTCCCAAAAGGGTCTCAACTTCTGCAGGTCTAAAGTAGCGTGGGTCAATCCTGACAATTTCTTGTCCCACTGATACCTCAGGAGCGAGATCACCAAAGACACCCATTACGACACCAACCTCACCAATGCCAGAGCCCCTAAACTCAATATCGATGCCGAGTGCATTCGCTGACCAAGTAACAAATTCTCGCACCGAATATTGCTTGCCTGTTGCGATGACATAATCTTTCGCTTCATCTTGCTGCAGCATCATCCATTGCATTCGAACATAGTCTTTGGCATGACCCCAATCACGTAATGCATCAATGTTCCCCATGTGCAGGCAGCTTTCCAGTCCGAGTGCAATGTTGGCTAACCCTCGCGTAATTTTGCGCGTAACAAAAGTTTCCCCACGGCGGGGGCTTTCGTGATTGAATAAGATGCCGTTACAGGCATACATTCCATATGCCTCTCGATAGTTTACGCAGATCCAATAGGAATAGAGCTTCGCAACCGCATAGGGCGAACGCGGATAAAACGGTGTAGTCTCTTTCTGTGGAGTTTCCTGCACCAAGCCATAAAGTTCCGACGTAGAAGCTTGGTAGAATTTTATCTTTTTTTCCAAGCCCAAGAAACGAATAGCCTCAAGCAAACGTAATGTACCAATGGCGTCTACATCAGCTGTATATTCCGGGCTTTCAAAACTAACGGCTACGTGAGATTGCGCACCTAAGTTATAAACCTCGTCCGGCTCAATATCTCTTAAGATACGCGTTAAATTCGACGTGTCTGACAAGTCGCCGTAGTGAAGCTTAAACCTACTATTCTCGACATGTGGGTCCTGGTAAATGTGATCTATGCGCTGCGTATTGAAGAGAGATGAGCGACGCTTAATACCGTGTACTTCATAGCCTTTCTCTAACAAGAACTCTGAAAGATAAGACCCATCTTGGCCAGTTATACCTGTGATTAATGCTTTCTTCACTTTATACTCCTTTTCGCAGGGCATCGAAAGCACGCAGTTGTGCGATCAATGCGGGCATGTCGTCGATTTGGATCATGTTGGGTCCATCACAGGGGGCATTGTCTGGGTTCTGATGGGTTTCAATGAACAAACCTGCAACCCCAACCGCGCAGGCCGCGCGTGCAAGGGCGGCCACGAATTTACGTTCGCCCCCCGATGAATTGCCCCGCCCACCTGGTTGTTGCACCGAATGTGTTGCATCAAAAATAACTGGATATCCCGTTTCGCCCATGGTTTCCAAGCCACGGAAATCATTCACCAATGTGTTATAGCCAAAGGATGTACCGCGTTCGCACAACATGATCTGAGTATTTCCCGTACTGGCAATTTTTTCGGCGACATTGTGCATTTCCCATGGGGCCAAAAATTGACCCTTTTTCACATTAATGGGTTTGCCCGTGTTCCCCGCCGCCACCAACAGATCCGTTTGACGCGATAAGAAGGCTGGAATTTGGATCACATCGACCACCTCGGCAGCAAGGACGCAATGACTGACCTCATGAACGTCTGTGATTACAGGACAGCCAAAGGTGTCGCGCACCTCGTCCAGAATGCGCAGGCCTTCGTCCATTCCGATGCCGCGCGCCGATGTGATTGAAGATCTGTTCGCCTTATCATAGCTGGTTTTGAAGACAAATTTTGAGCCCGTAGGCGCACAGGCATTAGCCACACGTTCGGCCATCATCATGGCATGATCGCGGTTTTCCAACTGACAGGGGCCCATGATAAAGGCGATCGGATTATTACCGCCAAAGGGCACATCGCCAACCATCACTTTTTTTTGCGTGCTCATTGTTCAATAACTCCTTCGATACGGGCCACATCTTCGGGGTTGTTCAGCTCCCAAAAGACACGTCCGCGCCCCTCAACCTCAACACATTTGACGGTTTCGCCGTTTTCCAAAAACCGCAACTGTTCCAGCCCTTCTAGGCGTTCTAGCGTGCCCTCGGGCCACGACATATAGGCGCTCAGCGCTGCGGGGCGATAGGCATAGACCCCGACATGGTGAAACACCGGCAATTCCGCATCCGCAGGCCATTTATCGATATCCATAAAGGGCACCACTTCTTTTGAAAAATAAAGGGCATGGTTGTTTTTATCAAAAATCGCTGTGGTGCCCCCCACCCGACCTTCATGACGGTCGGTGGTAAAATGACCGTAGGTCAAACGATCAAGGCGAAGAACAGGGGTTGCCATTTGCGCAGCTCCATCCTGTCTCATGGCGGTGATTAAATCCTCAACAAACCAATGAGGTGTCAGAGGCGCATCGCCCTGCAAATTAACAATTAAATCTGCGTCAAGGTTCGCGTTCGCCAGCGCCTCAGCGCAACGTTCGGTGCCATTGCGACAGGTTTCGGATGTCATGATCACATCCGCACCAAACGCATTTGAAGCGTCGCGAATGCGCGCATCATCGGTAGCCACATAAACTCCATCGACACCCGGAACGCGACGCGCAGCCTCCCAGCTAAGCTGGATCAGGGATTTGCGTGCCCCGTTTGGCAGGGTTAATTCCACCAGTGGTTTGCCCGGATATCTGGTTGAGGCATAGCGGGCAGGAATAATAATAACCGTTTTCACGCAACACCTGCGCGCAATAGATCGTGCATCCGCAACAAACCAATAGGTTTTTGATCTTCCAAAACTAAAATCGAATAAACCTTATTTGTTTCCATTTTATTCATTGCTTCTCCAATAAGGTCTCTGGCCGACACTGTTATTGGGCTTGGGGAGGCAATAGATCTTGGATCTTGTTCAAACAGATTTTCAGCATTTCTGCGAAGATCGCCATCTGTAATTACTCCAACTACGGATCGGTCTTCAGCTAATAGTACCGCAAGTCCGTATCCTGTTTCTGTCATACGCAGAATGAGTTCTTTCATCGGGGTCCCAGGTTCTATGACTGCCAATTCTTCCAGTGGACGCATCAGTTGCGCCACCGTTGCGATCTGAGCCCCAAGTTTACCTCCCGGGTGGAACACCTTAAAGTCTTCGGGTTGAAAATCGCGCCGTTCCATAAGCGCGACAGCCAATGCATCGCCCAAGGCTAGCGTCAGTGTGGTCGATGTGGTCGGTGCCATGCCAATAGCACAGGCCTCCGGCGCCTGCGTCAGGGTTAGTTTATAATCGGCCGCCTGCATCAGCGTGCTATCCGCCTTTGATGATATCGCTGCCATGGGAATGCCGAAACGGCGGGTATGGGCTACAAAATCGCGCAATTCGGATGTTTCCCCCGAATTGGAAATCAGTAAACAAAAATCCACGGCCGTCACCATGCCCAGATCACCGTGGCTCGCCTCTGTCGCATGAACGAAACTGGCGGGAGAGCCTGTGCTAGCCAAGGTTGCGGCAATCTTATTGCCGATGTGCCCCGATTTGCCGACACCTGACACAATTACGCGGCCTTTGGTTTGCAAAATCGCCTCGACCGCACCTGCAAAATCACTGGGCAAATCCCCCGCCATTTGATGCAGTGCATCCGCCTCTATCGAAATCACCCGAGCAGCGATTGCCTTTATATCATCTTGGGTCATTTACGTCCAACCCTTGAGCAATGCCCTCAGATTTTCCCCGTAACTGCACTTTTCGTAAATAGAGATCGTCTGCTCAAATTCAGCCTTATCAATCCATCCCAACCTTAGTGCAAGTTCATCTGGTGATCCAACCAGTAACCCTTGACGTTCAGTAAGTGTACGCACAAAGTTTGATGCATCCAACAGGGATACATGCGTGCCAGTATCTAGCCAAGCATAGCCACGCCCCATTTTTTCAACGCGTAATATATCTTCATGAAGGTACGTTTCTAGAAGCGAAACAATTTCCAGTTCACCACGAGCAGACGGTTTAACTTGTTTTGAGCGATCTGGGGCGGATCCATCCACAAAATATAAACCCGTAAGGGCAAAGCTTGACGGTGGCTGAGCTGGCTTTTCAATAATTTTCTTGACGGTGCCATCATTGTTAAAATCGACCACACCATATCGTTTAGGATCAGCTACGTGATAACCGAACACGGTCGCGCCCTGGGTCTGTGCATCTGCTGCTGCCAAAATCTGACGTAGTCTGTGACCAAAAAATATATTATCGCCTAGCACCATCGCCGAAGGCGCGCCGTCCAGGAAGTTTTCAGCAAGAATGAAGGCTTGTGCCAGACCATCCGGGCTGGGTTGGACTTTATATTCTAATTGGATGCCCCATTGGCTGCCATCACCCAACAGTCTTTGGAATTGGTCTTGATCCTGCGGTGTGGTAATAATTAGAATTTCTCGTATCCCCGCCAACATCAGAAGCGCTATAGGATAATAGATCATTGGCTTATCATAAATGGGCAACAACTGTTTCGATACAGCTATTGTCAGCGGATACAGACGCGTACCTGATCCACCTGCCAAAACAATGCCTTTGCGTTGTGTCATAATTTTTCCTGTAACTCTTTTAATATCTCTTTCAACCCATTACGCCAATCGGGGCGCGTGATCAAGAATGCTCGTTCGGTCGCACCACAATCCATACGCGAATTTAGCGGCCGTCTGGCCAGGGTGGGATAATCTGTCGTGGGGATGGGTGTGACACTCACATTCCGCTCTGCTTCCGTAAGAATTACCATCGCAAAATCGGCCCATGATACATCTGGTGCACCGCTAAAATGATAGCTGCCGGATTTGGACGGATCTTGGATCAATTGCTTTGCCATTTGTAAGCTAGTCATCGCAATGTCCTTTGCAGGTGTAGGTCCACCGATTTGGTCGGCAACTACACTCAATGACTCGTGTGTTTCCGACAGCCGCATCATCGTTTTGACAAAGTTGTCCCGATGCGCCGACACCACCCAAGACGTGCGCAAAATCGCGTGGACCGCACCACTAGCTCGGATACCATTTTCACCAGCCAGCTTGCTACGGCCATAAGCGTTTTTTGGAGCTGTGAGATCATCGGGCCGCCAAGGTGTTTTACCTGATCCAGAGAAAACATAGTCGGTCGAGATATGAACCAAAGGAATACCCAACACCGCACAGGACTGCGCCATGGCCGTTGGCGCATCGCCATTTATGATGGTCGCCAAGGCCTCATCCTCCTCCGCCGTATCCACTGCTGTATAAGCGGCGGCATTGATCACAGCACTGGGGACATGATTGCAAATAGCATCTGCACAGGTCTGCGGATCAGATAAATCCGCATCCTCCCGCCCCAAGATCGTTAAACCACCCAATCGCTGTAACTCGTTTGCAACCTGCCCAGTTTTGCCAAAAACAAGAATCACGATTCCAACCCCAAACGCTTACCAACGCCAGACCGGTTCAACACCGGTTTCCACCAGTTTTCGTTGTCCAAATACCATTTAACGGTCAGTTCTAGCCCCTGTTCGACCGTGACAGATGGTCGCCAACCTAGTTCATCACGGATGCAGCTAGGATCAATGGCATAGCGTGCATCGTGGCCGGGACGGTCGGTGACGAATGTGATCAACTCGGCATAACTGCCTTCACTGCGTGGTTGTAATCGATCCAGGATACTGCATAGCGTGTTCACCAATTGCAAATTGGTCCTCTCATTCTCGCCACCGATGTTGTAACTACGCCCCAATGCGCCGCGTTCCAGAACCAGAAACAAGGCTTCTGCGTGATCCTCGACATACAACCAATCTCGAATATTCCCACCATCCCCATAAATCGGCAAAGGTTTACCCGCCAGCGCATTCAGGATCACCAGTGGGATCAGCTTTTCAGGAAAATGATAGGGGCCATAGTTGTTAGAGCAATTCGTCAAAACCACAGGCAAGTTATATGTTTCATGCCACGCCCGCACCAAGTGGTCAGAGCTGGCCTTGGAGGCGGAATATGGACTACGTGGGTCGTATGGCGTATTCTCCGTAAACATGCCCGTTGAACCAAGCGAACCGAATACCTCATCCGTGCTGATGTGATGAAAACGGAACGCATCGGGGTGGCCTTGAGCCTGCCAATAAATACGCGCAGCTTCTAGCATATTGAACGTGCCGTTAATATTGGTTTCAATGAAATCGGCTGGCCCGTCGATGGATCGATCCACATGGGTCTCAGCGGCCAAATGCATGACTGCATCGGGGCTGTGTCTAGCGAACACTCGATCTAGAGCCATACGATCGCGAATATCGACCCGTTCGAACACATAATTGGGATGATCCGAAACGCTGGCCACATTGCCCAAGCACGCCGCGTAGGTCAGCGCATCGACATTCACAACGCTATGCTCCCTCGCAATCGCCAAACGCACCACGGCTGACCCGATGAAACCAGCGCCACCTGTGACCAAAATCTTCAAGAATTTTCACCGTGAATAAAAGGGCTGACAAAATCAGCTAAGGCTGGAGCGATAGCATCTTTGTCGCTTATGGTTAGATCAACAGACACGGGCCAGTCTACCCCACAGCTGTCCCACCGCACTGCGCCTTCGGCTTTTGGTGCATAGTAATCTGAACATTTATAGATGATTTCACTATTGGGTGCCAAGGTCACAAACCCATGCGCGAACCCAACAGGCACATAAAGTTGATGTCCATTCTCAGAAGTCAGAGCATAGCCCTCCCACCGACCATATGTCGGGCTACCACAGCGAATATCGACTGCCACGTCAAATATCGCCCCGCGTCCACATCGCACCAACTTTCCCTGTGCAAAGGGCGGCGACTGAAAATGCAGCCCTCGCAAAGTCCCAACAGCATGCGACAGCGAATGGTTGTCTTGTACAAATTCAACATCAATACCCAATTCGGCATACCGAGAGCGGCTATATGTTTCCCCGAAAAATCCACGGTGATCCAAGTGTCGCTTAGGAGTCAACAACACAAGATCTGTGAGATCATGCATTATTTTTACCCTCTCTATTCAAAATCATACCGGATTGAAAAAATATGACCACTTTTCCGTACTAACCAGTCAAGTGATAGTTTATCATCAATATGAAATCTCAGCTTTGGATACGGAACAAGCAAACGCTCCGTATATGTCCCGCGGAGAGTTTCCCAGTGTCTAATATCTAAAATGAGCGAGTTATATATACTAATTCGCTTTCCCACTTCGACGCCAGCCCACGCGGCTAAATCGTCAAAGCTATTCCTAAATGCTCCGACTTGCCATTGATAAAATATAGGCCCGAATTCCTCTTTTCGAGGGTGAAAGGATAGACCCCAATTTCTTTCCTGATATCCCTTTCCAGCGTTATCGTCGTTATGGATTGACAATCCGTATATACCAATACTCACATCGCTATGCACGACGGCGGGGATCATAGAAAAATAAATTGCTAACCAGAAACTTAATATCAACTTACAAATCAAAAACTTTTCTCCACTGTGATAGCAATTTTTCATTCCATGACTTTGATTTAGATTTATCCCACAACAAAGAGCTTTTACGAATATCGTCAATATTTTTTTTCGCTTCGGAAACAGTCACTACATGTTTTGATAAATCGCCGTTAACCCATTCGCTGCTAACTATCGGTATTAATCCCATGCTAAGCGACGTAGAAATCCGGTTATAAGATTTTGCGCGTGCAATTTCAGATTTCCCATTAGGGATCAATGCAAAGTCATAAGCTTGGAGCATTAAAGGCCAATCATTTAGACTCCACTTGATAGCATCGATCTCAATATTATGACGGTCAAAGAAGTTTTTTGCTGCAAAGACATCGTCTGTAATTATGCTTAGCGTCAACCCTTTTGCCTGAAACTCGTATATCAAGTTGATCCACAAATTTAATTCAACATCATTTTCCAAGCCAAAATTTTCTCGCCAGGCACCAAACCACACAACCTTACTTCGCTTAAATCTTCCCAGATTATAAGCACTAACCTCAATTAAATCATCAATATATTCAACATTTGAAAAACCCATTTTATTCATGCATTGTCGTAAATAGTTTGATGGTACAATAATAGTGTCAGCGAGCTTTGACGCCAAAATAAAATTAGACCGATGCTTACTATGGGTAACTAAATAATTCTCACACACATCTAATATCAGTTTTAGGCGGCAAATTTTGGCAAATAAAAATAAGATAAAGATATAGGATCTACTTAGCTCTTTGCTCATCACTAATACATCTCCATTCTTATACCAATGAAACAACGAAGAAGTAACTGTAACCTGTATATTTTGTTCTGACAAAAGCTCTGACACAAGCAATAACCTCAAACGGGTACTTGCCTCAGAAATGTCTACCCTCCGCTTTATGAAGAAGATCATGATGGTTTACACGTCACTTCTACGCGACCACTAAGGGTCGTCCACTTAAGGAAGAAATTTAAAAAATGTCTTACAAATCTATATCCCTGTTTCGTTCGCAATGCTTTTGAAAGAGCTTTCAAACGCTGCATGTCAGAACCATCGGCATAGGCCTCAAGAGAACGTAAAAACGACGTAGAGTTTGCTTGCCACCGTATTTTCTCCACAGACCACCCAGCACGTTCACATAAAATTCTTAAATTTTTCCTGTCAAAATGATGGACATGGTTTGGTAAGTGTAAATCGTAACTAAACTTGCCAAATAACAGCCTGTTAGCAGATTTTCGTTCGGGAACAGAAAATACCAAACATCCAGAAGAATTTATTAGTCCTCGCAAAGTTTGCAAGGCACCGATTGGATTGTGCAGGTGTTCAATGACCATCCAACCTACTATAAGATCATATTTTTTCTGTTGTTCTGAAAAATGCTCTAACGGGCCACAGGAAACCTTCAAACCTTTCTCCCGAGCTTTTTCCACTGCAGTCAATGAAAGATCTTGCCCCTCCACATTGTACCCTAAATTCTGGAGATTTAGGAGATAGTCTCCTGATGCACATCCAAATTCAAAAACGTCAGAACCTTTTGGAAGTTCAGGGATCAGTCTTTCCTCGTAACCTAAATAGCGCTTTAGCGCCGCAATCTTCGGTTTAGTCTTTGGAGATGTAAGAATATTATTGGAGCTATAAGGTGCATAGCTCTCTGGATAGTAGAAACCCATCGTTTCAATCGTCGGCAATGGCGTGGTACGCTCTAGTCCACATTCCGTACAACGGACTACCGAGAAAATTCCGGGCAAATCATTAATATTATCGCTAGCGACTAGAATCTCCTCAGACGAAGTCGACGAACAGAGAGTACATTCGGGATTGAACAACTTTACTTCTTCAAATTTCATCAGTCTTTTCCATTTTCAGTAGGTGCCAGCCGGCAATTAAATTCGCAAAAAGATAACGAATCGCCATGGCATAAAATATCCCTATAAATCCACACAGCGTATATAAATAGAAGTATATAGGAAGCATACCCAAAATTACGCCAATACCAATGAATTGCATTACTTCACCTTTGCCTTTAGCATAAAAACCTTGTGACAACGGGCCTCCAGTACCACTTAGCACAATTACAAACAGTAATATGACACCGCACTCGAAAACTAATTGACTATGATCATTCGTCATCCCCAATATAATACCAATTATTTTTACCCAAAACATCTTTGCAAAGATTAAAATCGCACAAAAGCCCAACGCGAATAATGTAAGATAGATAAAAATCTTTATGGTTTGCTTCATAACAAATCTTGACCGCAAATAAAGAGCCTTTTGTGCCACATAACTTGGCACTAAAAATACCTTATCTATTATTGATGACACAACTGTAAAACAAATAATTAAAAGATTATAAATCGAGATGTATTCTGGAGTGCTCCAGATAATAAGAGTGCTTTCTAAAATTACTGCACTTTTGGTGATTGTAATGAGAGGTAATATACGTAGATTGTAGCGCTTAACCAAACTTTCTATTTTGGTTTGTTTAAAATTTTGTATTGTTTTGCTAATTGTGTATATTATGAAAATCAATAGAAACAATAGGATCACATATCTTGACAACTGCAAATTGACCAAGTCATGAGAGATCTTTGGTTGCTCAATGTAAAAAGCCAAAAGAATCAAGCCTGACCATATCGCTAATGTTAAATCATAGTAGATGCCTTTTCTTTTATAACGGTAAACAAATGATAAAATATTAACAATATAGATAGAAAAACTCATTATTTGAACTTTTATTAGCAATGAAAAATCTATTATTCCGTTTATAAATTTAATATAAATTGATGATATTAGGAGCACTATGATGAACTCAAATACTAAAGATAAGTATTGTTTTTTAGCATATTTTTCGTAAAAGTTGAATTTTTCTTCAATTCCTGATATTACATTTACGCGGGAAAAGATAGCATACTGGAAATGGGTCGATAACACACTGTAAGCAAATTGCGCGGGTGCAATATATATAAGTACTCTTGACAGCTCCACCCCGACCCCCATTACTCTCAAAATAAAAATTTGTATCGATAAAGTAGCTAATTGCCCCAAAAGTAATACACAGATATGGACAAATTTATTTTTCATGTGATCAAAAATGAAAATAACCAGAAAGTTTCTTAAGGTATCGCTTAAGATAAAATAAGCTTCCAATATCGACCCCTTGCTCACGCAAAGACATTACTACTTCTCTATTTATTATTATTTTATTTTTTATACTTGATGTACTAACTCCACCACCAGTCATCTTTATCCATATTTCTTTGCAATACTCGACCTGATAACGTTCAGACAAAATTGTTCGCGCAACAAAATCGAAGTCGGAAGCGATTTTATACTTCAAATTATATAAGCCTATCTCCTCATAAACCTCCCGAGCTATGAACAACGCGGTATGAGCGGGCATTAGACCAGACTTGATACTTTGTACGTTAGAATTCTGTGAAGAATATCGCCGGTATATCTTGCTCCCATCGTTTTTCTTGACAAAAACAGCATCAGCGAACACTAACTGCGCTTCACTCTCTATAGCTGCCTTTGAAGCCCGAGACAAAACATCGCAACCAAAATATGAATCATCGGAATGCAACACACCAATATATTGCCCGCGACAGATTTTTATTCCCTTATTAAGTGCGTCGTATAAACCATTATCTGGCTCACTAATGATTATTGGTTCTCTGTTTTGATAATCAAAGGAGTAAAGAAGACCTAAAGTTCCATCAGATGAACCACCATCAATGATTATATGTTCAAAATCAGAGAAGTCCTGTCCATACAACGACTTCAAAGCGCCGCCTATTTGCTCACTGCGATTGAAGACTACAGTAATAATCGAAAAAAATGGTCGACTTTTATCATTAGTCATTTTGGAACCCTTTTAAAACCCATGCACAAGAAAGAGAAGATAACAATACCAACGGTACCCAATATTCTACTCCGACATCCATATATTTCATTACATAGAAAAAGACTGCTTGCAGCACGTAGAATTCCAAAATCGAAAAACGAAAAAGGTTTAACCGTACAAATTCAGAAGCTCCATATATAATACCAAGACTAGAAATTACCCAGACTATCTCAACTATAATATTCAAACGTTCATAATTTATAAAAAAGGTCAAAGAACAAGATACATAGACAATCAAATAATAATAAATGCTAATCCTCTTACTATTTAAGTATGGTGAAAATAAATAAATAATGCAGAAAATGCACAAATAATGTACAACAAAGTTATTTGTATATCCGTAAAGAATAAACAGACATACTGTAAAAATAATTATATGTGTTTTTTTCTTAAAGGTAGTACACAATAACACGGACAATAGAATTGGAACAAGTATCAGAAAAACAGGACGTCGGGAATCATCATAAACCGAATATGTAAATAGACTTTCGTCAATTTTAAATACATATACATTCAAGAACACACTAGCGAGTATCAGAATGAAAATTTTTACCATGGTAAGTTTGCGAACATTAATACTATGTACAGACCGCCACAAGAAACTTGCGCCTATCATACCAGTCACTGGAATCAACAGATACGCGAAGAATGGTTGGTTCGGACCGAACTCCGTATCAATACCAAATCCTCCATAAAAAAAGTAATGGCGACAAACTATCAGAACCGCAAGGATGATGTTTACGAACTGGATATTAGCTTTCATGGGTATTGTTATAACTACGAGTAACGTAAAAAAGTAAGCTGCCAAGCATTAGTGGGAATATAGGCGAAACCAAGGAAATCATTTGCATGCCTACAGCCGATACAGTAATCCATGTTACGAGTCCGGGAACCTTGCATTTACGCAGTAAATAAAACAAAAAATATACCCAACCCAATATAAACATGAAACCATAATTCACTAGAAAGCGACCTATCAGCGACCCACTCATAGAAAAATCATATTCTGTAATCGCCTGCTCTGATACAAACGATGCTCCATTTTTCAACTTCATCACTGGTTCATACGTTCCAGGGCCATTAGGAAGGAAGAATGAACCTGATGAGATTTGTATATCTTTGATTATGTACAGAAGCCGAGAACCTGCTGAGGCATCTGTAAATACCCCACCATTATAGCGATTTTCTAACAATACAAGAAAAATTCGAATATACCTCGAACTCGAAAATTGCTCCCAGTGATAAATCACAATTATAGGTATAAATACGAGGAAGATGTATGACTTTTTTGTACTGAATAATAATAAAGGTAGAAATAGCAGCGACATTGTGCTTTTTGTAAGTAAAAAAGAAATTAAATAAATAGCACCATTTTGAAAAGATAATTTCGCGTATCCTCTCACAGTTAGCTGCATAATCATGAGACATCCAATCGAAAGTGCAAAATAAGAGGGTTCTGTTGCTAATGAGGAACCGCCCCTTACAACATTTGGCTGCAAAGATTTTGTCATTAATGCGGCTTTTATTTCATATAACGACGGTATATACTCCAGAAGCCCAATTAATACCCAAAACATAATAGAAATTTTTATTATCCGTTCATTCACTATTTCATTTTTAATTAGCCTTATTCCCGTAATTAAATATGATATAAAGATAAGTTCCTTGAACGCATCTATATTTAAAAACAGACCTCCAGAAATTAGGCAAATGATTCCAACTAATATTAATATTGCCTCAATCCAAATTTTAGACTGTGGAAGCGTAATTAAAAAATAAAACGCTGCACAAATTGGCAAAGCACCATATTCAAATGAAAGACCCGTTTTTATATTTGAAAAAGCGGTTAAAATATAAATCAACTTAAGACCGTTTCATACTTTTTAACTAACACCGCATCACTGCGTTGCAAACGCAAGACCATTTCCTGTGCTTTAATACCGCTCTCAGACTTTTGCGCGTTACTCAGCCTAGCATAAGCTAACAACTTTGAAGTGAAGGTTTCGGCATCATTAGGTTTTGATCTGAAACCTGCAAGATTATTGTCCTCATCCAAAATGTCCCAAGGGGTATTAGTCGAGGTTGCAATATACAGACCAGCTCGCATTCCTTCCGAAATTACATGACCGAAGTTTTCAGAATGAGAGGGAAAAAGCAAACAATCATACTGAGACAATACTGACAACACATTTTGTGGTAGGACTTCGCCCCGATACTTCATGACACTTGATGATTTGCATAAACAGTGCAAATAGTCGGCGTCTGTAGCTGGCCCAAAAACATCAAATTCTACACAGTTCTGACCAAGCTTTTGTTGAAGAATGTCGACTATCTTAATACAAGTCTCAAGATTTTTCTTTGGTGAAATCCTGGATAGGAAGACCAAACGAACTTTACTCGAAGTTGAGTAACTCACGACATTCCTTTTAGCGAGTTCAACATCATTCAAATTGCTTAAAATCTCGGTGCGTACATAACCTAGATATTTTCTAACTGCCTGATCCTCGTCAGCATTACTAACAATAAAGACGGTATTCTTTCCTTGGAGAAATTTTTTAAATACAAACATATATAACCGCTTTTTGAATTTCTTGGAATTAATGTTGTAATCAAAAATTTCACCGCGGGGTGAAATAAAAACTTGGACTCGATTTTTGAATAATCGGATCAACATTAGGGTTAATATCGATGACCGCCAATGAAAAAAAGAATTTAGGTAAACTTTGTCTCCTGAATTTACTTTAAACATTGTGTAATTTATTTGGCTCGGAAGTGATAAGTAAAAAACATCACTTAAATCTTTGAAGGCTACTATATCTTTGGACTTAAATTTAATACCATCATATGATTTATTACTTGTAACTAATTTTCGTTTTATTTTTAATTTACTATTCAGAAGTGCGATACTCTTCACAGGGCCGCCATATTTAAAACATGGAAAAAAATGTGGGATATAAATATGCAGCATACTATTCACCAGATATTCGGGTAAGCTTAATTAAATCTTCAATAATATCAAATTCTTTTAGTACCCATGGTCTTAAATGATCGGAGTCAGAATATAAATATTGATTTTTTGCAACAACTATGCATTCGGCATCACAGAGATATTCATTCAAATCCATAAATATAAAACCATTTGATACTAATTTAGATTTTTGATCCGCAACATAAGAAAAATAATCACTATCAACCACTACTGCATCTGGCCCAGTACGGCTTCTTGGATTAAACTGCTCACCGACCGGATTATCACTTACAATTATTATGCCGTCTGAGTGGTGCCTACGCAATTTGAGTAGGCCTTCTAAGTATTTATCATTTTTAAAAAAATCTAATGTAGGATTATTACAAAGCGAGCAAACACTTACTATTATACTTTCAAATTCTCTGACATTGACTTGGGCTTGTATCGTCTGGAGGCAATTTTTGTCCATTATAAAGTCACAACCACGTATACGAGCCAAAGTGTTATCGTAACCACTTTGGTATAATGTGTGACTTAAAAGCTCAGCATGGGAATCACCTACCACTATAATTTTTCTGGCATGTGGGTTGCCATATATGCAAACAATATCTTTCTTACAACTCTGCGGAAAGTCGGATGATGCGATTATTTGATTGTAATCTCCGGCGGACCTTACACTTGGACTTACGTAAAATATCACTAACGAAACGGCACCTAGGAGAACTAGCTTTTTATAAGTCAACAACTTTGTCATGTAATATGCTATAAAGCTCACTATAAATGAACCAAAGAGTAAACTAACCTTCATGGTAGTCGAGATATCGAGTATCGTCACGCCTAGACACAGGAAAAGCCAATGGTACATATATATTTCATAGGTTAGCGGATATGCTATCGAAGTTGAATGTATAGACTTCATATTTAAGCTAATTATGCATACAATAAATAAGGGTAAAAGAAATACATCAAGCGTTGGCCAAATTAAGTCAGATACACGGTAAACACTTAAGTACAAGATACTGACGACACTGATTACAGTTCCTAGTACCTTTACATAGGTGTTAAAATTTAACACTAAGGAGCCTAGATAGAAATATGCTACTGCTCCAATACCCAGCTGCCAAAAGCGCGAGTATAAGGTGTAGAAGTTGTCACCTCCGTAAAAATAATTGACCATGAAGTATATAATTGATGTTGATGTTAAAAGTAAAATGCAATGTTTTTGATATTTTGATTTTACAAATAATAATACAAAGGCAAATATCAAATAGGCCTGAAACTCAACAGATAGCGACCACAATATCAAACTGGGATCATCGAATTTATTACCAACGAAATAAGTGTCTGCGTAAGAAAGTTGTAAATTCTTTGTAAAAGTAATGGATGAAATTATGTTATTAAAAAATTCTGGCTTTTGTTGTGGGAAGAGTACTAATGAATATACTAATATTACAAAAATTAAATAGATTAAGAGAGAGGGAACTAGTCTATCAATACGCTTCTTCAGAAATAACCAAGCACTCATATTATCATTTTTATCTATTAAGAGAGCCATCAGATAACCCGAAATAAAAAAGAAAATATCAACGCCGATCAGCCCCCCAGGCACTCGCCCAGGGAAGTAATGATATAAAAGTACGAGTGTTACGCTTAATAAACGTAGATTATTAATTGGATGGATTATCATTTTTTTGGAAAATAAATATTTTGTGTTCTTGTAATTTGGCTAATAGTGGCCGAACTGGTTTTACAAGCCATATCGCTGCAGCCATCAAGTATACCATTTTCTTTACAAGTCCACGATGTGTGTTTTTCGGAGTTGGATGCCTTATTTTCCCTGTATCAAAGCTTACAGCCGGCGATTTTGACCAATTAATCGCCGACTTCAACTTAAGAAGAATTCGCAATAATATGTGAAAAGTTTCATTGTAATGAAGGCAATTTGTAAGAGTGAAATTTTTATTTCTAAAATCATCGATGATTAGATTGTCCGCACGCACAACCGTTATTAACTTGTTGTGTGAGCGGACAGAACATCCTTTCACTTTTTCGAGAACAATTAACGTCGCATTTTGCTTCGCGTGCTTTGCAAAAGCATTCAATACACTTGTGTAATCATGCTCTTCTACAAGGTGCTGCAAGGTAGTCACTGACAGAATTATACTGGCCTGGAGGCTTTCAGAATAATTTATAAATTCATCACAGGTTAGTGGATAAAAATTTCTTCTAAATCTTTTTTTGCAGTGAAGTAACGCGTTCTTTGAGATTTCAATACCGTATACCTTGTAACCATGTCTTATTAGCAACTCGGTGAAGTCCCCATCACCACAGCCAAAGTCAATAGCAACTCGTTCACTGGCGTGCTGCGTATTTTCTAACACCTTGTCTATTTCCTTCAATCTATTAGATTGATCAACGGAATAAAGTACCGGGTCAGTAAAACCATTATGCCCATGAAAGCTAAATCTTTGTTCCCAAAATTCTCTAGTGTCTTCATTCGCCATTATTAATTATTTGCTCCAAAATGGTTTCAAAACGCTCCACTGCGCCGGTCAATCTTTGCTGTGATACTTTCGCATACGTCAGTACCGAGCACGGGTCATCTACAACACGCAAACCGTACTCATGAGCAAGATCTGATAAATAGCCTTCGTCATCTCGCAAAACGAATGTAGGAATGCCTTGATTCAAGAATTTCAAAACTAATGAAGATTTTCTACCAATTATTACACTTACAGCATATTTTTGTAATTCTTTTAGTGAGTTCAAATATAATATACGATCATCAGTTCCTTTGGTGCGATCTTTCAAGAGAGTCAAAACTTGGAAATCCGCTTCCACTAAAACGTCGACAAGTTTTTGCTGTGTTACATAGTCTGTATTTTCCTCACCCACGAGAAAAGCAGTTTTTGAGCGTTTATCATGCGACAAATATCCGTTTGGTAAGAAAAAATTTGCGCCCACATGTAAATTTGTTGCCCTTCCTATGCCTAGAAAATTTTCAGCAAGTTTTTTGTCGACATTCGACCAAACTATTAAATCCTTAAACCAGCCATGTGATAAATTAACGTCGTAGCCAACGTTGTACTTAGAGTAATAACCATGCTGAACACCGATACTCCTACCAAATTTGTTAACAGCAGCCAAGAATGAGTTGATTATGCAAGGATCATCAACTCCGATAAATGTATAAGCTTTGTTTTTGAGGAGCCTTGAATAGTATAAACATTGTTTATTAAAAACTTTATTTTGTTCTACTACGTATCTACAATAATTTGAATTTACGGCATGCTTGTGTCTGAGAATATAAATATGTTGAGAATTAAAAAAATTTTTAACTTTACTCTTAAGCGTTGTGCCATTTACAAAGCTCGTATCATACTTTTGCTTAACATAATCCATAACTTCTTTGTTTCTTTTATCATTTTCCAAATATTCAAATATTAAAAAGTTACATGGCTTCCATATTAATCTATTGTGCGTCTTTGTTAAAAAAGTATCGATAATGTTATATAAAGAGTTTTTAAATTGATTATTATAAGAGAACATAAAGTACCTATATAGTCGGCCTTTATTTTCAAAAATATATTTAAATTTACGACTTGGGTATAAATCTTCGAATTTTTTATATTGTATATTTGGGTAGTAAAATTTATGATAATAGCCATATTTTACATTAAACAAATCTTTCTGCGTGCCTAAATCTATTTCTCTGGAAAATCTAGAATAAGTTTCTTTTTGACAGAATTTTATTATTTTCTGCTTATTAGAGTTTATTATGAGAAAACCATCGACCTCACGTATCCTTAATTTTTGGCGTATTTTGATTATCATAACTTCGCTAAGATTAATTTAAAATTCTGTACAAATTGTTGTATATCAAACCGGTTTACAGCTTTTTCTCGTATTTCAATGGAAGCTAATTCTTTTTCTATTGGGTCGTGCCCGTTCAATATTTCAGCAAACTCACTAACACTATCAGCATGCAGACCTTCTAAACCACCCGTTTCAATTGCATCAACTGAACCATCTTTCGATCCACAGACAATAAAAGTCCCACAACTCATTGCCTCTATTAAACCAAGCGGCAGGCCTTCTCCTTCTCCAGGAGCTACGTGAGATATTAATGCTACAATATCGGCAACAGAATACAGTCCAGGGAGATCAGCCTCTGGAACCCTACCTAAGAACAAGACGCGATCGGTTAGCCCCAAGTCTTTGGTGGTTTCCTCCAGTTCATTTCTCAGAGAACCATCTCCCACAATAACGTAAGACCAAGTTTCCGATTGCTGCAACGCTTTCAGTATAAGATGGTGGCCCTTATTGCGCTCAAGACGGCCAACTGTCATAACAATATTTTTGTTTGGAATATCATATCGCTCACGTATGCTTTTCTTCTCTTGTTCACTTGCAGGCAGGAATACCTCCGTGTCGACTGGATCAAATAACAATGCGGTCTGTACTGTTTTGCTAAACGCAGTTTTAAAAAATTCTAAAATATGATTACAATCACCGATGATACAATTTGATTGGGAAATCGAGAATTTTTTTAGTTTGGTTACGTTGGTCCATAACTCGTAGCCGTAAACATTTGTCACTAATTTCGCTCCTGAAATTAATTTCAAAATATAGGCTAATGGAGTAATATTTATATGTGCACATACAATAATGTTTGGCCTATTTATGATACAAAATACCAGAAGTCGGAGAGCTAAGGAAATATTTTCTAACTTAGTATTATGCTTCCTTGTTAGATTAACTTTTATGCAACTCTCAAAACTACCCTCACCCCTTGGCGTTAAAGATACAACATACGGTTCAAATTTTGGATCACTATCTAAGGCTAATATCTGTGCACGGACATATCGTTGGATCCCACCTTTTAAGTATACATCTGGCGCCAAAACTAAAACATTTTTATGCTTCATTTAAAACCGAGCAAATATAGCTTAGATCATTTTCATTAATTTTGAAAAAAGTTGGCAGGCACAATCCTAAATAATCTTTTTCATATTTAGTTGTCGGGGATTTATATTTAGAATATATTGGCATACTAGAAAGGTTATAAAATGTTGGGCGGGTATCAATCCCACTCTCCCGCAAGTCAACGATTAAATTTTCAATATTATCCACAGAAGATCTATCTCCCAAATAACAATCAAATAACCACATAGCATTCATGCCAGGGAATTTTGTCGATGGTATATAAAATTTATTTGGATCTAAATTATTTGAATAATAGTTGAATATGCGCTTTCGATCTTCCATTATTGCATCTATTTTATTTAACTGCGAGCAACCTAATGCAGCTTGTATGTTTGTCATGCGATAATTAAATCCAACTTCATCGTGCCAATACTTTCGTTTTTTGTCCATGCCATGATCGCGGAGTTTATTCGCACGTGAGTAAATTTCGTGATTTAAAAATGCAACGGCTCCCCCTTCCCCAGTAGTAATCAGTTTATTACCATAAAAACTAAAAGTTATAGCATCTGCATATCTACCTAGCTTAGCTTCAACGCTTGTCGGGAATAAACACTCTGCAGCGTCCTCTAGTATCAGAATTCGATCTGGCAATCTGTCCCGTAAATTTTTTGTTCTAAACTGTCGACCATAGAGGTGAACAGGAATAATTACCTTTGTTTTATCAGTTATTAAGCCATCCAGAGCAGTTTCATCTAGTAACCTAGTTTTTTTGTTTACTGGACATAATACTGGCGTCGCTCCGCAATAGAGGACTGCGTTGATAGTTGCGGCAAACGTAACGTCCGGCACGATCACTTCATCACCAGTTGATACACCAAGCGCCACAAGCGCTAAATGCAGTGCATTGGTGCCATTAGAAGTAGATAGAAGATAATCCTGGTCCACTAAGGAAGCCAGTTTTACTTCAAATTCTTGAATATATTCTCCCAATGAGGATATCCATCCACTTTCTGCTGCTTTAGTTATGGCGAGACAGTCTTCGTCATCTATGTAGGGTTTAGATATTGGTATCATGCGTGAATATATCCCGTTGGTAAATTTACATAATTTCCGCACAAACTTTCAGCGTTGAGACAACTTCCCGTTTTATAACCAAAATTTCCGATATGTTTGTAACTAATCGGATGCAAGGGTGAAGAAAACCATTCTCCTTGGTAGCGCTTGTGTTTTTCGAGTATTTTGTTCTTTCGGACTAGAATTCTCAAAGTATCATCGCTTCCATACTCAATTTCGGAGCCATACTCAGCCACCCAGCGCCTGACAGATTCTCTTCTATAAGATCTTATTGAATCAATCTGTTTTAACTGATCACATAGTATACTTAGCCGAGGTAACCCTAGGTTATATTGATCTCTTTCTCTAAACTCACCCGATAGTTCGTAGGATTGCATTGTGGGCTTGAAACCGAACACTCTCACCATAAAAGCAAAGATTAATCTCGCGGTTAAGCTTTCCTTACGCTTTAATTTAAGATGATAAAACGTGTAATATTGAAACACTATCTTCAGCTCTGAAAAATGACTTCGCCGCGGGAAATATGTCCTCATTATCACATCTGTTTTTAATCGAGAACTTTCAGGTATAACCAGGAGTCCACCTCCTAACGCTGTGATATATTTAGTGTGATCAAATGAGAAAAAGGAGGCGTCTGCAGCAGTTCCAATTACCTTATCCTCTGAAAAATAACGCGACCCAAATTCATGGCAGCAATCCTCTACGATAAAGATTTTTGGAAATTTTTCTTTTATTTTTTTGACAATATTAAATCGAAAACCAAATACATATTGTACTATTATACCACAAACAGTATCGTCGACACATTTCTCAATATGTTCTACCTGAGAAACTGGATCGTCGAGTGCTACATCGTAATATATCACTTCAAATCCCGCGGCTTTAATAGAATTAACCACAACTACACATGTATAACTTGGCACGAGGAAGGTATTCTTTTTTGGATCTAAATCAATCGAAGATAATATTGAGTATAACGCTGATCGACCGTTCGGAGTAATAACAAAATTTTTTTCACCTAACTGTTTATAGATTAAGCGCTTGACATCATCAATTATCTTGGGCGACCACAGTCCTCTCAGAGCGGTGAGCATCAACTTCTCGGGTCGCCTTACGCTGCCTAAATCATAACTCAATTTTAGTTCTCATCGAGTTGAGCACAATAGGTAATTTGAGAAAAACAATCTCTCCATTCATCCGCAAAGTCTACGTCGGTATATTCTTTGAAGTAGGGGCCACCCAAGGTCCAATGTACGTTCTTTACATCTTTTGGGGGGTTATCATATTCACCAACTAACCAATTCCAACGTACGTCAAGTTCACCAATCTCTTCATCATTTAACCATAAAAACCTGTGGAGTGTCGCAGCATCAGCTTTTGCAACATAATCAAGATCAACGTTCTTGTTTTTCGGATGGGCGCAATTCCATAGAATTACCGACGACCAATTTTTTCTAGGATAGTTATACTGTTTTGTACCCAAGTACTTAGTTGATACTTTTGAAGAGTAATCGTGCTTAACCACCTGCACTGCATGCTTGGGGTTAGCATTGTCAAATAATTCTTTAACATCACAACGCAGCATCATGTCACAATCAAGAAATAATGCTAATCCTTCATATCCAGACAAGTAAGGCACCAAAAATCGCGAAAAAGAGAATGTATTCGACTGCCGATTGTCATGCTGCCTTTTGTAAATGCCCTTTAAGTTTTTCAAGTTTACAGGTGTTATAGAAACAGGCACTGAGGCATAGAAGAGAATAGAATGCGCCAACGTATGAAATGCGACGGCCTCCTTTGGATCATATCCAATAAAAATCTTTAACGTCTCCATTTTGTCTTCTCCATTTTAATTCAGCTACTAAAATTTAATTTTTTCGTTGTTTTATCACAACACAGAAGAAAAGAACCTGCGCCCTCTTTTAAGAAACGCATTTTATCAATATTGCCAACAAATAATCCCGTAAAAACATTTTTCCCTATCAACAGATTGAGAGCACAATCTAATCAATACTGGGCAAGACGGATATGTTAATTTCTTGCATAAACATCATCATATCGAACAATATCATCTTCACCAAAATATGTTCCAATTTGCACCTCAATCAAAACCATTTTACGCTTACCTGGATTTTCCATTCTGTGTATCGCACCCAATGGTACATAGATTGAATGCCCCGCCTCTAATAATTTAACTTGGTCATCGATCGTAACTTTAGCCAAGCCTTCGACGACTATCCAGTGTTCAGAACGATACTTGTGGCTCTGCAGGCTCAGAGCGGCGCCCGAATTTACGCAAATACGCTTCACTTGAAAGCTATCACCCAATACAAGGCTCTCAAACCAACCCCATGGGCGGTGATCTTTTGGAAACACCTCTGCTTGAGCAATGTCTTTTGACTTCAACAGCGCGACCGCCTCTTTAACATCTTGCGCTCGCTCTCTCGGAGCAACAAGCACTGCATCAGGCATAGCGATTGCCATAATGTCATTCAAACCTATACCGACAATTTGCTGACTTCGGCTCTCAGCGCGAAGTAAGCTATTTGAACATTCAATCGCGTGCGCAGTTTCAGAGGTAACATTTCCTGATGCGTCAGGCGTACTTTCTGACCAAACCGCATCCCATCCGCCAAGATCAGACCAATTTGATGCGTACGGAACAGCAACTAAGTTTTGTGCTCTCTCCATAATGGCGTAGTCGATACTGATATCGTCGATCTCGGACCAAGGATCGGAAGCCAAGCGTAAAAACCCTAAATCTGTATAGGCTTCATTTAGGGATTTAGAGACCAGAGCTAAAGTTCCTGGCGCGTAGGCCCTGAAGGCATCGATCATTTCCTGCGCACGGAATAAAAATATCCCAGCGTTCCAAAGATAATGGCCAGCTTGAACCATCTGCCTTGCATCCTGCAGATCGGGCTTTTCGACAAAGGCCCTCAGATCGGATGCGCCGTAATCATCAAGATGATCTGTCGAAAGTTCTAAATATCCATATCCCGTCTCTGGATGCGTGGGTTTAATGCCAAATGTGACCATCTTATGATTTTGGACATGTGAAAGCCCAACTTTAATCGCCTCATGAAAGTCGTCTGTACCGGGTATCACATGATCAGACGGAGCAACCAGTAAAACAGCATTCTCATCTTTTGAATGTGCAAAAATGCTTGCAGCTAATATTGCAGCGGCGGTATTTTTTGCTTCCGGCTCAATCAAAATTGGTCCAGGGTCTATACCAACTTCTAATAACTGTTCCCCAATGATGAAACGGTAGTCAGAGTTTGTGAGAGTTATGTGCTCAGCGAATTCTACAATATCAGAAGAAGTTAATCGCTCAGCACTAGCTTGGAACAAAGTTGTCTCGCCGGTTAGTTTTGAGAACTGCTTGGGATATGATTTACGAGACAGGGGCCACAGGCGCGTGCCTGATCCACCCGCCAACAAAATAGGATGAACCTTCGACATATTAAATTTCTAACCTCTTCTGATATTCATAATGAGATGCCATCATAAACCCATCCACCGATCCACAATCAAACCTTCGACCATTTATACGCACAGTTTCGACCAAGCCCTGCTGTGCATGGATATTAATCGCATCTGCCAATTGGATTTCTCCACCCGATCCCGCACTTAGGCCCCGTAAGGTGTCAAAGATATCAGGCGTCAGAACATATCGTCCAATAGAAGCGAGGTTTGAGGGTGCGTCACCAGCATCAGGTTTTTCCACCAATCCTGCGATACCCGCACCAGACCCATTTGGCACGACAACCCCGTATTTTGAAATATCAGGCCCATCAACCTCCATCACCGAAAGTTGCGATTTGCCACTGCTTGCAAAAGCTTGCGCCAGATCCGCAGTCACACCAGGCACGTAATCCGTCAAAAAATCGTCCGCCAGTAGCACGGCAAAAGGATCATCACTGACGGCACGTTCCGCACATAAAACCGCGTGGCCCAAACCCAATTGTTTGGCCTGGCGCACAAATATGCATTCTACACCTGCGGGAATGATGTTGCGCACCATGTCGGCCTCCGCATCTTTGCCCTTGGCACGCAACATGGTTTCCAATTCATTATTCGCGTCAAAGTGGTCTTCGATCGCGCGCTTATTTCGGCCCGTAACAAAAATCAAGGTGTCGATACCTGCGGCAATCGCCTCTTCCACGGCGTATTGGATCAAAGGTTTGTCAACGATTGGCAGCAGCTCTTTCGGCATAGCCTTCGTCGCAGGTAGAAAGCGGGTGCCAAAACCAGCAACGGGAAAGACGGCTTTTCTAATTTTCATGGAATAAGTCTCTGGTAAATACTTTTTCTGAAACATCTTCCAGATCAGAAGCCATACGATTTGCTAGAATAATATCCACACTATCTTTGAACGCACTTAGATCTGTTTCAACGCGGGAATTAAAGACGCAAGGTTCTTTTAGTCCAGGTTCATAGACAACAACTTCAATGCCTTTGGCTTTGATCCTTTGCATTATCCCTCGAACAGAGCTCTGACGAAAATTATCACTTCCCGCCTTCATGGCAAGGCGGTAGACGCCAACAATTTTGGGATGCCGCTTAATGATTTCATCTGCCAAAAAACTCTTACGGGTCGAGTTAGCATCTACGATTGCGCGGATCATATTCTGCGGAACGGCATCATAGTTTGCCAACAACTGTTTGGTGTCTTTTGGCAAGCAATACCCGCCGTAACCAAAGGAGGGGTTATTATAGTGATCGCCAATTCGAGGATCCAGCGACACACCATCAATAATTTCACGACTGTTCATATCGCCAGCCAATGCGTAGCTATCTAACTCATTGAAAAATGCCACACGCATCGCAAGATATGTATTCGAAAATAATTTTATTGCCTCAGCTTCACGTGCACCAGTAAATAGCAAATCTATGTCAGATTTTATTGCGCCCTGCGCTAACAATTTAGCAAATAATTCAGCACGCTCCGACTTTTCACCCACTATAATTCGGCTTGGATGTAAATTGTCAAAGAGCGCCTTACCCTCTCGCAAAAACTCTGGCGAGAAGATCATTGCATTAGCATTCAAACGTTCGCTTACATCCTCGATAAAGCCAACTGGTATCGTAGATTTGACAACGATGCAGGCACTAGGCTCGCTCTCAATAACTTGGGCAATCACTGCCTCGACTAAGGACGTATCAAAAAAGTTTGTCTTTTCATCATAATTGGTCGGCGTTGACACAATCACGTAATCAGCGCCAGTGAGTGAGGCTTTCAAATCAATACTCGCGGATAGGTTCAAATCCTTCTCAGCCAAATATTCGGAAAGCTCTGCGTCAATGATCGGTGACTTCCGCACATTAAGTGCATCCACACGCTCCTGCGAAATATCCACGCCAATGACTTCATTATGCTGCGCCAATAAAACCGCATTCGACAGCCCAACATACCCCAAACCCACAACAACAATTTTCATAAACTAAGTCTCAAATCTTCTTTTTACGGAGTCCGGAAATTCTCACCCGACCTACCCATAACACCCCAATATCGGAGACTATAATCTATTAAGTCTGATTTAGATTTTACAAAATTCGACGTTACATCTAAAATAAAACGTATTTCGTTGATTCTATCTTTCAACTTAAATCCCGCTCTAATTTAATGATCTCTTTCTTTAATAGTTCATATTCTTGCTTTTTACGCACAAGGAATTTGCTTGTAACCAAAGATTTTTCACGAATACCTTTTGGGGTTAACAAGTAAGAATATTTTATCTTTTGCGAGTTATCTTTAAAATTTGAAAGTTTTACAAAACCCATTTCAATTAATGATGTTAACAAATAATAGGCAGATCCGTTAGAAATTCCAACTTTTTGGGCAATTTCACGCGTGGTCATTTGAGGGTTTTCATTTATTATTTGAAACACTCTATACTTTGCATCTTCTTGATGCTCTTTACGACGACTAGCCACGAATAGCTACCGCACAAAGCTTTGAGACAAAGCTTTGTAATTTTAATATGATAATTGACTTGGGTATTTCCATCAGATTCAAAAATGAACATGCATATTACTACATCTACTGTCAATTATAAAATTGTTCTATAATGAGACTTTATATTAAAGGATATATTATATTATATTAAGATATTAATCATTATGACTAATGGCTAATCTTGATAAAAATAATCAAAATAATACTAGTAATTTATCATTTTTTGGAGAATATTATGAATTATTAAATATTTTGTTCAAAAATGAACGCTAACTCATAGGTATATTCACATGTCAAAGGAATGGTTCATTTTACAGTTTAAACCAAATTCACACCATCAAGCAGCAAAAAATTTAATCCAACAAGGATTTGAGATATTTTTACCCTTAAATAATATCACTACACGAAAATTATCTCGATTTGTAAATACTTCTAAACCTCTATTTCCAGGTTACATGTTTATCAGATTTGATAGAGAAGAATCCGATTGGCATAAAATAAATAATACTTACGGTGTATCTCGCTTAATTACTTTTAACTCTATACTTAAATCAATTCCTACCAGATTTATTGATAGCTTGATGAAACGATACGACTTATCTGGTAAATTAATACCTGTACAAAAATTAAAAAAAGGCGATCAGGTAACGGTCCTAAAGGGACCTTTTGCAAATTTTATTGCTACTGTTGAAAATTATGAAGCAGAACATCGCATATGGATTCTTATGGATTTGATGGGCAGGAAGACAAAAATTCAAACTCCATCAGATGACCTTAAACTATCAAATTGATGTATTTACTCAAATTTAATTATTCTTTTACATAACCAGTTGGGTTGAGTTTATGCCAACGCCAAGTATCTTCACAAATGTTTCTTATATTTCTTTCTGCTTTCCAATCCATTTTTTCAAATGATTTTGAAGAATTTGCCCAAAAGGCAGCAAGATCTCCGTCCCGACGAGGTGAATATTTAAATTTAATTGGTACACCAGAAGTTTCTTCAAAACTTTTTATCAACTCAAGAACAGTCGTGCTTTTCCCCCCTCCAATGTTTAATATTTCAAACTTATCCAGCTTACTTTGATTTAAAGCACCTATATGCGCCAGAGCTAAATCTACGACATGGATATAATCCCTTGCTCCAGTTCCATCTGCAGTCTCATAGTCATTACCAAAAATATTTAAATGTTCACGGCGACCATCAGCTACTTGAGCGATATAAGGCATTAAATTATTTGGAACACCAATTGGTTCTTCCCCAATTTGGCCAGTCTCATGAGCTCCCACAGGGTTGAAATATCTGAGAATAGTTCCTTTTCGTTTTATATCTACTTTTGTCCAATCACTGATTATATTTTCAATCATTAACTTTGTGCGCCCATATGGATTCACTGGATTAGTTGGGTGCTCTTCATCATAGGGTAGATATTTCGGTTTACCATAAACTGTAGCTGATGATGAAAAAACAATGTTATTACACTCAGCCTTAGACATAGCACTAAGCAACGAAACAGAACCTCCAACGTTTACTTCATAATATTTCAATGGGTTTGCAACACTCTCACCGACAGCTTTCAAGCCCGCAAAGTGAATAACTGCTTCTGGTTTAAAGGTATTAAAAATATTATCTAATGCATTTGAATCGCGAATATCTGCATTCATAAATTGCAACTCACGATTAGTAATACCTCGAACTCGCTCAAGTGCAGCCTCAT